>Ga0209815_1000002_pt1 | contig 239624 bp, 217 predicted proteins | sample CoawatmetaG00DNA_FD_187507 | JGI IMG/M metagenome (GOLD analysis project Ga0209815, IMG submission 187507) | Marine microbial communities from the West Antarctic Peninsula - Coastal water metaG002-DNA (SPAdes) (version 2) | ecosystem: Environmental > Aquatic > Marine > Coastal ...
TTATCTGCCCGCGATGACCCTTGCCCGTAGGCTGGTAAGAGCGCATTTTGGTCTCGGTCGGCCAGTGGTAAGGCACCTTATAACTAGGGTCAGTAACATCTTTAGGTATATCAACAACCACTGGGCCGGGACGGCCAGTAGACGCGATGTAATAAGCCTTGGCGATAGTCTCGGCAATATCTTCTGCCCGAGTTACCAAAAAACTGTGCTTAACAATCGGGCGTGACACGCCGACCATATCGGTTTCCTGAAAGGCATCCTGACCAATCTTGCTCATAGGCACCTGCCCAGAAATAACCACCAGAGGAATTGAATCCATGTAGGCCGTCGCAATACCGGTAATCGCGTTGGTCGCACCGGGACCAGAGGTCACCAGCGCCGTACCCACTTTACCGGTCGCGCGAGAAAATCCGTCAGCAGCATGCACAGCGGCTTGCTCGTGACGAACCAAAATATGAAAGACGTCATCCTGTCGATACAGGGCGTCATAGATATGCAGCGCGGCACCACCGGGGTAACCCCAAACGTCTTTTACGCCTGCATCTTTTAAAGCACGGATCAAAATATCACCGCCTGATAACTTTTCCAAAATATTTCCTCACAAATCAAGTGTGTGAAATTTTTCCAGTCAGAAGGAGGCTGTAACATCAAAAGAGACGCCGCAGAAGCGGCATATTCAGTCACACGGATAAGTGCTTTAGACTGACGTTAGAGCTATGGATAATAGCGCTATCTTTGTTGATGACCAGCGACATTGATTACGCCTGTCTGGTACTTTTCTGCATTCTCCAGCAAAGGTATTAGCAAGAGAATCCGAATATTAACAGTTTAAGTCGATTAGTCAATGAGTTAGCGCCTGATGCTTAATCAAAATTAATACCCTTACTATAAAATTCATTGACAAAATTTCAATAATTAGGCGACTATGATGTGTCCTCAGTATGTTTTCGGTGTGAGTCATCTTTACAATCTTGGAGAACCTTTTGATACAACTACAAAATAAAAGAATACAGAAAAAACTGTTGGCACTATTAGCCATTTCACTCCTAGTTTTAACCGCGAGTTGCAGCGACAGCAATCAGTCAACCACCACCGTATTTACCAATGTGAACGGTTACAGTTTTGACAATACCCGTGAGCTCGAGAAATTTACAACTCTAGTGATTGATTCAGGCAAGGTTATGGCCATAGGAGATGATCGGCTTGTCGAGAACTTCTCTGATGCCATCATCATTAATGGCCAAGGGAAAACACTCATTCCAGGAATCACTGATGCACATGGCCATGTTTCTAGTCTTGGTCATACTCTTCTTCAGATAGATCTTCGTGATACCAGCTCGGCCCGACAAGCGGCCACACAAATTGCTGACTATGCACAGAAAAACCCCTATCTCAATTGGATCAGAGGTCGAGGCTGGAACCAGGTTCTGTGGCCCGGGCAGCAATTTCCAAGCGCCAAAATTCTTGACGAATTAGTCTCTGACAGACCTATTTGGTTGGAAAGAATTGATGGCCATGCCGGCTGGGCAAACAGTAAAGCACTTGCTCTCGCTGGGATAAACGCTAACACTATATCGCCTCCAGGAGGCGAGATATTGCGCGATGCCGAGGGACAACCTACTGGTATCTTAATTGATAATGCCATGAATATTATCAATCAAGTATTACCGCTACCCAGTGCAGAAGAGCTTGCGGCTGCACTCGATGCCGCCACAACCCACTTGCTCTCGCTGGGCATCACGTCGACTCATGATGCGGGGGTAAGTGCCAATGAGAATCGATTTTACACCGATCTTGCGCAGCAAAAGAAATTAGCAGTAAGACTGTATGGAATGATATCTTCGACCGATCCAGAGTTAGGCTCTATTCTGGCGAGCGGGCCAACTGTAGACGACAATGACCTGTACAGTGTTAAAAGTGTCAAGGTCTACACTGATGGCGCACTGGGGAGTAGAGGTGCGGCGATGCTCGAACCCTATCAAGACAGACCAGACCATAGCGGACTTTTACTGACTTCCCAACAGCAGCTAAGAAGTATATTTAATGCTGCCATCAAGGCGAACTTTCAGGTCGCTATTCATGCGATCGGCGACAAGGGAAATCAGATCGGTTTGGATGAAGTGGAGTATGCCTATGCGACTATTGGAGGACAAAATTTACGGCATCGGATGGAACATGCCCAAATTGTAGCCCTTGCTGACATACCACGATTTAAAGAATTAAACGTTATTCCCTCTATGCAACCAACCCATGCTACTAGTGATATGAATATGGCTGAGGATAGAATTGGGGCCGAGCGCCTCAAAGGCGCTTATGCTTGGCGTAGCTTTCTTGATCAAGGTAGTCGCTTGGTATCCGGATCCGATTACCCTATTGAACTAGCCAATCCGTTTCATGGTATTCACGCCGCGGTCACTCGACAGGACAAAGGTAATCAACCTGAAAATGGCTGGATTCCAGAGCAAGCGATTACCATAGAAGAAGCCATGCGATCATTTACTATAGACGCCGCATGGGCTGCTCATCAAGAAAATGTTCTGGGTGGACTGAGCCCGGGAAAATGGGCTGACTTCATTCTTATCGATCAAGATCTGTTCACAATACCATCTCAAGATCTTTGGAAAACTGAGGTCTTGCAAACCTGGTTAGCGGGGAAGCAGGTGTATAAAAAACCCTAATCACTATAGAAGTTAGCGCTTAGTTACCTGACACACTAACGTTATCTATCAGACGGGCAGATTCGGTAAAAATGGCGCCCAGAATGGTGATATCTGAATCATCGTTGGCGGCTAAGTCTAATGTTTTGCTGTTGCTACAGGTTATATAATCAACCTTGAAACCCGCATGCTCTATCTGCTGAGCCGCGGTGTGCTCAAGCTCAGAGAAGTGGCGATTACCGCCTTTAATCTGGCTGGCAATCCAATCGAGAGTGTCTTTTAAGATAATCACTTTGGGTCTCTCGTCGTCGTTAATATAACGATTGCGAGAGCTCATCGCCAGTCCATCCGTCTCTCGGTGAATAGGTGCTGAAGTTACTTGAATGGGCATACAAAGATCTTCAACCATGCGTCGAATCACGGCCAGTTGCTGATAATCCTTAATACCAAATATCGCCTCATCAGGCTGCACTATATTGAACAGCTTACTGACCACAGTAGTCACGCCCTCAAAATGGCCGGGGCGACTTGCACCACAAAGTACATCAGTCATGGTCGGACAAATCACTCTGCTTTGTGTATCCAAACCATTGGGGTACATCTCTATATCATCCGGATGAAAAAGGTAGTCACAGCCGGTATTTCGAAGTTTTTCACAATCTGATTGATAAGTACGGGGATACTTATCCCAGTCTTCATTAAGACTAAACTGCAAGGCATTTACAAAGATTGAGCATACAACAACATCATTGGACTGCTTAGCCTGCTTTAATAGTGCAAGGTGCCCATCGTGCAAATTGCCCATGGTAGGTACGAAACCAACTCTAAAGCCCTTTAATCTGTCTTTGTTAAGGTCTCCACGCAACGCGCTCACCGAGTGGAAGATTTTCATTCGTAGCAATCCTCAAAAAGCGATTTATTGTTCAGCAAAATGATCACTCGCGAGATTTTCAAATCGAGTGTACTTACCCATAAACATCAAACGACACGTCCCTATCGGTCCATTACGTTGCTTTCCAATGATAATTTCAGCGGTTCCTTTATCTGGACTATCTTCGTTATAAACTTCATCCCGATAGATAAACGCAATAACATCGGCATCTTGCTCGATCGCTCCAGATTCTCGAAGGTCGGCATTGACTGGACGTTTGTTTGGACGCTGCTCAACATTACGACTGAGCTGGGATAATGCAATCATTGGGCATTCATATTCTCTTGCGAGGCCCTTGAGTTCGCGGGATATTTGGGAAATCTCTTGAACCCTACCCTCAGCTGAATTACTGCCATTCATCAGTTGTAAATAATCGACCATTATCATGCCAGGCTGAGCTTGCGCATAGAGCGCCTCTGTATCTGCCGGGGTATTAGCACCATGTTCTTTATGCCACTCACTGCGCAGTTGCTCTACACGCTCGCGTGTGAACTGCTTGATTCTGTTACGCATTTCCAACGGTGTTATACCTGCTGAATCATCAATAAATAACGGCTTATCTTTCAATCTTTGTGCAGCACTACTGAGCCGCGGCCAGTCATCCTCTACTAAATTACCAGATCGCATACGCGTTTGATCAATCTTTCCAATCGACGACAACATCCTTATGATTAATTGGTTCGCCGGCATTTCTAGCGAAAAAACCAATACCGGCCGATCTTGATGCAGCGTTGCATGCTCCACCATATTCATCGCAAATGCCGTCTTACCCATAGAGGGCCGACCTGCAATGATGACCAAATCTGACTTTTGCCAACCCGAAGTCATTTTGTCCAGATCTGAGAACCCAGTACTCAGGCCAGTAATCTCAGCATCGTTATTAAAAAGTTCATCCAGTCGCTCAACGGCCTCTTTAATTAAGCTGTTAACTTCTTTAAATCCACCTTTTTTAGGACGGTTTTCAATAATCTCTTGAAGTCTGCTTTCTGCCTCAGCGAGTAATTTCGAACTGTCCCAACCCAAGGGGTTATAGCCCTTGCGAACTATCTCACTCGCGGCACCAATCAATTGTCGGACAATTGAGCGCTCCAATACAATCTGCGTATACGCTTTAATATTTGCGGAGCTCGGCGTACTAGTGGCTAAGTCAACCAAATACTCGGCGCCGCCAACGGATGAGAGTTCGTTAGAGTTTTGGAGGGATTCTGCCAGCGTGATTGGATCAAAAGGCTGGTCTTCAGCTGCGAGTCGTCCCATAGCGCTAAAAATGAGCTGATGGTCTTTGCTATAAAAATCACTCTCAGCTAAGACCTCCGATATGGCATCAAAAGCGTCATTTTTAAGCATTAGCCCACCAATAACAGCCTGCTCCGCCTCAATTGAATGGGGAAGTGGCTGGCTTATACTGGGCTCTGCGAATAATGCTTCGTTCATAACAATGGGTCGAACCTGTGCAAATGGATAAAAGTTAACTAGCAATTCAACGTCAATACAATTATTAAACCACACAAACAAAAACGGCACTGCATCTTATCAAGAAGCGGTGCCGTCTTTAAACTATTTTCAATGCTTTTAAAAAAGCCTGAAATTACTCCGCCTCAATAACCACGGTCATAGTTTCAGTAATATCTGAATGAAGCTGCACATCAACGGCAAATTCACCAACATGTCGTAAGGCTCCTTCAGGAAGGCTAATCTCGTTTTTAGTGATATCGCCACCCGCAGCCATAATGGCGTCTTCGAGCTCACGCGCTCCAACTGAACCGAAAAGCTTACCTTCTTCACCGGCAATCGCTGAGATAGTAATCGTACCGATTGCTTTCAACTTGTCGGCACGGCTCTGCGCCACGCCTAGTTTGTCCGCCGCTTTGGCTTCAAGATCTGCACGACGCAGTTCGAAATCGGCAGTGTTTTTCTCTGTAGCGAACACGGCCTTACCATGGGGGATTAAATAGTTGCGACCAAAACCCGCCTTCACATTGGCTTTGTCGCCGATATTGCCCAACTTACCTATTTTCTCAAGCAGAATAACTTCCATCGTAAAAACCTCAAATTTGATCCATTAGCTCTGATTATCAGACCCTAATCTTGCTCTTAAATTTAAAACACTATCGATCGCGCCAAGCGCCACCAATAAACCCGACATTACAGGGCCCAAAAAGACCCCTAAATAAATTAATACTAACCAATGACCACCGGCCTTTTTAGCCTTAACGGTGTAGTGCAACAAAGACAAACCACACACAATTAAGGGGATTGACGCCAACTGCAACCAAAACTGGAAATCACTCAACACCGTGAAACCCAAAATAATGAGTATGCAACACCCTAACGCAACCTTAGGTTCCAGACGAATTCCTTGAAATTCGTGTTGAAACCCACCGGGATTAAACAGTAGCGCCTGCCACCAACGCGCAACAACCAACCCTACTAACGCGCTAAACGCTGTCATCCAAGCAACCCAAGCTAGAACTCCGCTCGGTGGAGGAAGAACAAAATCTTGCTCTAATTGCTGTGAGGCATTTGCAACAATTTCAGTCAAATCTAACATTAGTACGGTCAAATCGTTTTGAAACACAAACCCAGCAATGGTAGCCAAAACGACCGCAACACCCACATTACTGACTAAAGTCAAACCCCAGCTAGCGGTCACTCTCAGAACATTAGCCACAAGTAACATGTTGACTAACGCTAAAATAGACATTACTGCCACAAAAGGGCTAGATTGGCCCGCAAAGTAACTCACAACGAAAGGTAACGATGCCCAAAGGGTCACCAATACGCCTTCCGCATTACCCTTTCGCAAGGTAACCAAGCCGATAGCTGCTGGGCCTACCAACGGAACAACAACACCTACTAGCGCAACCAGACAAGCCTGCACTCGCCCGCGCATTATAAATTCAGCTAGGGCTCGCACCGGCTTAATACACTCTGTTACTTATGGCTATCAGTGTAAGGCAATAGCGCAATATAGCGCGCGCGCTTAATAGCTTCAGACAGTTCACGTTGATAACGAGCTTTTGTTCCAGTGATGCGACTAGGAACAATTTTTCCGCTCTCCGAAACATAACCTTTCAACGTATCCAAGTCTTTATAATCAATTTCCGTTGCGCCTTCAGCGGTGAAACGACAAAATTTTCTACGACGTACAAACTTAGCCATAATTATTCTCCACCTTCCGCGTCAGATTCAGCTTCTGTAACTTCAACTGCCGGAGCAGCTGGCTCTTCAGGTTTTGCCGCAGCTTTCTCAGCGGCTTCAGCCTTGATACGCGCAGCATTACGGCGCTCACGAGCTTCTTTATCAGCTTTTTCAGCGTTTTCCAGCTTCATAATCGGTGACTCGCCAGTAACCGCGTCATTACGACGGATCACCATGCTTCGAATCACAGCATCATTATATCGGAATGTTGAATTTAACTCATCAAGCACATCCTGCCCGCACTCAATATTCATTAAGATATAATGGGCCTTGTGGATTTTGTTGATTGGATAAGCCAACTGACGTCGACCCCAATCTTCGCTTCGGTGAACTGTTCCGCCGCCAGCTGCAACCGATGCGCCATAGCGCTCGACCATACCTGGGACTTGTTCGCTTTGGTCAGGATGGACCAAAAACACTACTTCATAGTGACGCATTGTATCTCCTCGTGGGTTTAAGAGTCTCCCGCTAACGGCATATGCCACGCGGTGAGACAAGGAGTGCCGAGACATTTTTGACTCGACGCTTTTAAGGCGACGCATTGTAGTGACTTAAGTAGCTGCTTGCAACTCACTTTGTCAACTTAGTAAACTAATTACGAAGCACTCTATATTTAAGCATCACCATGTCTAATGAGCCGCCATGCTGAGCCGACATTTGTCGCTGGGGATGTCAATAATATCGTAATCAGAATTTCTTCCGCTGCCACTAACAAATAGAACAGAATTACCAACCTAAACCATGCATCAGCATCGACTAAAATAAGCATGTAATAAGCCGGGGCAATTAGTATCGCTGCTACCTTTGCGCCCCAGGTATGGTAACTGGGGTATTCGCCAAATTTAATAAGTGCCGCGGCTAAAGGAACAATAAAGGATAATGTAGCGGATAAAAGATATGCTTGCTGCTCAACGAAGATAAGCGGCCAAAGTTGGTAAAGCCCAAAAATCATAGCGGCATACGTCAGGGAATCGCCCCAACTATCAAGCTTAGCACCAAAATCACTAACTTGATTAAGCTTGCGAGCCAGATGGCCATCGAGCACATCGCTAACCAAGGAGGCTGCTAGCACGCCGAGAAACCAATACGACTCCCCATCTACCGCCAGAACAATAAGAACTGGGACTAAAAGCAGCCGTAAAAAACTGAGTAAATTTGCGATCGAAAGTATCTTTGAGGTCATCGTATCCATTCAACTGCCTCTGGCCTAAAAACATACGGGTTTACGCTTTAGCCTATCCTTAGTTGCCAGTCCAACGCAACAGTTCTACCAAAATATCTTCACTAACATTACTAAAACCCAGCAATCAAATCTTACTCAACGGCACTTTGGCATCCAGTCGGACTAGATAGCCATTGAGCGCTGGCGAACGATTTCAAAAAGGCAAACACCGGTGGCTACGGAAACATTTAGACTCTCAACCTCCCCAGCCATCGGTAATTTAGCTAAAAAATCACATTGCTTGGAGGTAAGCTGACGCATACCATCGCCCTCTGCTCCCATTACCAGCACGATCGCTCCCGTTAAATCCATTTTATACAAGGATTCTTTCGCCTCGCCGGTAGTCCCTACCGCCCAGACCCCCAGTTGCTGCAACTTGTCTAGCGTTCTGGTTAAATTGGTAACCGTAACTAAGGGCACTGACTCGGCGGCACCACAGGCAACTTTTTGTACCACCGGGGTCAAGCCTACCGAATTATCTTTGGGAACAATAACCGCATGGACTCCAGCCGCATCAGCTGATCTTAGACATGCGCCTAAATTATGCGGGTCCGTGACACCATCAAGCATCAAGAAAAAGCTTTGAGCCCCATGTGTCTCAGCGAGCTGCACTAATAAGGATTCATCTCGCGTCTCGCCAGGCCTGCATAGCGCAATTACTCCTTGATGCCTACCTTGAACCTTGGCATCAAGTTTTTTTACTGTGACTGGCTGCAACGGGATGCCATGCTGATCCGCTAAATTATAGATTTTTTGTAGGCGATCATCACGACGTCCACTTTGCACCTGTATTTCAGCTACCCGCTGAGGGGCAGACTTCAACATAGTTTGAATAGCGTGAATGCCATAAATCCAATCCACAAAAAACTCCTCCGTTATGTTTTTACCAATCGATGATTGCGCATTGTACTGGCTTTCGGCACACTTCTGGTACCAATCGCTCTCCGATATTAAAATAATCAACAAAAGCCGGTATGACTTTAAAAATGAGCTCAAATATAAACAAATCGACTAACGTAACACCAACTCTAAGCGCGAGCTTGGCCCGTCGCTTGGCGGCAATGATCTACGACGCTTTTTTATTGGCCGCTATCACTATGGCATATGCTCTAGCGGTCATAACGCCCATACGCTTTGCGCTGTATGGAATGCCCAGTAATGATACTGGATGGGTAGGTTTTCCTTTGATCCTCAAGCTATTATTAATGGTGGGCCTAGTATTCAGCCTGTGTGGTTATTTTTTTATATGCTGGCGCAAGCAAGGTCAATCAATGGGAATGAAAGCCTGGCGACTAAAACTTCAACAACCTAGTGGCGAACTTCCTAGCGTCAGACAATGTTGGTGGCGTTCTCTACTCGCGCCTGCGTCCCTCGCTTGTTTTGGGATAGGTTACCTATGGTGCTTGATGCCACCCAATAAAGAGTGCCTGCATGACCGATTAACCCAAACACAAGTGATTACATTACCTAAAAGTAACTAAAGCCTCACAGAGTGTAACCACATATGAACTCTAAGCATTTTATTCTTGCCATCGATCAGGGTACGACATCGTCCAGAAGCATGTTATTTGATCAAAAATTTTTGGTGGCCGATCAATCGCAGTTTGAATTCCCTCAACACTTTCCAAAATCTGGCTGGGTAGAACACAGCCCAGCTGATATATGGGAAACGACACTAAAAACGTGTAAAGAAGTCATATCGAGAACCCATGATGGCGCCTCAAATATTGCCGCAATTGGTATTACTAACCAAAGAGAAACTACTATTGTTTGGGAGCGCTCTACCGGAAAGCCAATTTATAACGCTATTGTATGGCAAGACAGACGTACTGCTGTTTTGTGTGACTCTCTTAAAAAGGATGATTTCGAAGCCCTAATTAGCGCAAAAACAGGATTGTTATTAGATCCCTATTTCTCGGCCAGTAAGGTAGCTTGGATTTTAGACAATGTCGCCAATGCGAGAGAAAAAGCACAACGCGGAGAGCTTGCTTTTGGCACGGTAGACAGTTGGATACTTTGGAATTTAACAGAAGGTAAGGTACATGCAACTGATGCTACAAACGCGTCACGCACTATGCTTTACAATATTCATTCCGGTGATTGGGATGACGAGCTTTTAGCGCTATTTAACGTACCTCGTTCAATGCTTCCAGTGGTTAAAAATAGTGCTGATGATTTCGGTACTACAACGCTATTTGGGTCTCCTGTGAAAATTTATGGCATAGCAGGAGATCAACAGGCGGCGGCTATCGGCCAGGCCTGCTTTGATGTCGGCATGATGAAGTCGACCTATGGAACCGGCTGTTTTGCACTCCTCAATACCGGTGAAAATGCCGTTGCCTCAAACAATCGCTTGCTCACTACCATTGCCTATCAATTAGACGGCAAGGTGACCTATGCGCTTGAAGGGTCTATTTTTGTTGCCGGAGCCGCGGTTCAATGGCTAAGGGATGGTCTTGGGATTATCGAATCAGCCGAGCAAAGCAGTGCTTTAGCGGCAAAAGCAGACCCCAACGAAGAGGTATATATGGTTCCTGCATTTACAGGACTTGGCGCACCATGGTGGGATGCAGATGCACGGGGTGCGATTTTTGGTTTGACACGCAACACCGGTCCAGCAGAAATCGCCAAAGCCGCCCTAGAGTCTGTCTGCTATCAAACTTTAGATCTTTTATCCGCAATGCGGGCGGACTGGAACCAACCTCAAAAAACAGTGTTACGAGTGGACGGAGGTATGGTCGCTAGTGACTGGACCATGCAGTGTTTGGCGGATATTTTGGAGGCTCCAGTGGAGCGTCCAAGTATCATAGAGACTACCGCCATGGGTGCAGCCTGGCTTGCTGGATCAAAAACAGGGTTGTGGCCAGATCAGCAACAATTTGCCAGTACTTGGGAATGTCAGAAACGCTTTGAACCCAAAATGGAAAAGCCCTTGCGCGACAAAAAGGTAGCGCGCTGGAACCAAGCAATAAACCGGTTAACCGCTGCGCCGCAAAAGGTATAACCCAACCAGTATACATAGCAAAATAGGCGCAATAACGGCAAAGATTACAGGGAACCCGAACACGATACTAAACGGCCCAAGTAAATCTTGTAGTATTTTAAAACCTATACCGACTAATACGCCAACAAATATACGGAAGCCCATGGTTGAATCTCGGAGCGGGCCAAAAACAAAAGAAATGGCAATCAGCACAAGTCCTAAGACTACCAGTGGTTGAAGTACTTTGCGCCAATAGGCAAGCTCATAAACAGCTGTATCTGCGTTTTGCTGACGTAAGAACTCAATATGGTTATCCAGCGTTCTGATAGGTAATGATGACGCCGGCAAAATATTAACCGTCAGTATTTCAGGCGATAACTCAGAATCCCAACGACGCGTTATTTGCTTCTCTGCTACTGTTTTATTTTCATCAAACCGCGTAATAGAGACATTCTCTTCTACCCAAAACTGGTCGGCAGCATTGTAGGTAGCTCTGCTTGAAAAGCTCGCCTCCTGCAAATTTTGTTGGTCATCAAATTGATAACGAGTCACGCCATAGAGGACACCCCCAGGGAAGACTGCATTGAAGTGCATAAATTCGCGTTCTTCACGAATCCATAGTCCGGCAGCGGAATCTTGAGAAGACGCCCCTTTGCGTAAGTATTCACGAGTTCCCTCTGCACGCTGGTCCAGATAAGGCGAAAAATACTCCCCAATAGCCGCGCTTAAAATAATAAATACTAGGACTGGCTTGATCACAAAGTACACTATACGTATCAAAGAGACTCCCGATGCCCGCATTACTGTCACTTCACTGTTACCCGCTAGCAACCCTAGACCATAAAGACAGCCAATAAGAGCAGAAAGAGGCATATATTCGTAGATAGTCGACGGTAGTTTTGTGAGCACATAAATTAGTGCATCTGGGAAATAGTAGTTTCTTTGTATTGCTCGAGTTTGATCAATAATCTCGGCAACCACATCGAGCCCTACAATTACGCTAAGGGCTATAAGTACCGAACTAAAAACTGTGCCTCCAATATGTCTAGACAGGCGCCGCATCATGATGCATTAACCCAGCGACTAATCACCTTATTTTTTAACTTCCGCAGCTGTTCAGAGCCGGCCAAAACCAAACCCATTAGCAAAAATACAAGATGCACGGGTAACAATGTAATATCGGACGAAATATCCCCCGACTCAATACTTCCTCGCGCGGCATTCAAAGAAAGTAGGTAAGCAAAGTACAGCATAATTGCCGGAAGCAGCCGAGCAAACCTTCCCTGCCGAGGATCAGTTCTACTCAGTGGAACCGCTAAAACTACAATTATCAACAGCATCAACGGCGTTGATAATCGCCACTGCAAAGTCGCCTTTAGCTTTGGTTGCTCAGACCCCCAGAGCTTAACCGTGGGGATAGCATCGGTTTCAGGGTCCTCTGCTATTTTTTTAGGAGAGCTTAGTTTCGAGCCGTATTGTTCAAAAGAGGTAATTTGATAATCAGTGTTACCCGGAATGCCTTCGACACGATAACCCTCATCAAGAACGAAAAACCTTTCTACTCCATCTGTAGAACGCTGCTGGCGACCCTTTTTTGCAAAAATAACCACTGTTCGACTATCAAAATTATCTTGAGAACCCGCAGTAATCGCTAAAAAAACATCCTCTAACTCTCTATTCTCATTAATACTTTCAGCATACGTAATGCCTTTGTCGCCACTCAGTTTATAAAACCTTTTGGGGCTAACTTTATCCAACTCGGTCATCTCTTTTTGAATGTTCAAAATGGTTTCTGCTTTGGCCGCACCCGCAGGAGATATCGACAGACTTAACCAAGCCACAAAAACAGCCAACAATGAGGCCATAACTAGGGTGTACCCTACTAAATTCGCCTCAGAGACACCGCATGATTTAAGCACGCTCATTTCATTCTCTACATGTAATCGACCAAACGATAATAAAATGGCCAAGAAAAATGCAAGAGGGATAGTCAACTCAAGGAAACCAGGAATTCGGTAGCCAATGACTGCGAATATGACGCCTGGATCCATATTGCCAGCCAAAGCGCTAGACAGATATTTAACGAAGCGGCCACTAATCAGCACTAACAAAAGCACAATACAGATTGCGAAGGTCGTTGATAAAATTTCGCGGCTCAAATAACGGAAAATAATCACAATATTAGACGTATAGCCCTTGGGTGTAGTTGAACAAACTGGTATCGTTGTCGCCATATATTACATCATAAATGCAACCACATGGAGTTCACATGGAGTTTAATGCTTCTTCTTCTCAGCTACTAGAAATCACTGCCGATTCTCTCGTTTTATCAACAGGGTCAAAACTAGGAAATATTGCTAAAGAAATTGATTTGGTGCTCGACGGCGCGATCACATCACTCATCACGTCTGGAGATTTTAGTGGCAAAGCATCTGAGACCTGTGTGTTACGCAACCTCAGCATGCCCTTTAAACGCATCATTTTGCTCGGTACCGATGGTGCTTCGAGCCCACAAAAAATAATTAAAGCGATTGAGGCTGGAGCCTCTGCTGTATTCAAAACACCCGCCGTAAATGTAGTCTGGGCGACTGAAGGTTTAGCGAAAGATCATCACTGGCAAGCCAGTATCATAGCTCGCAGCACCATTACGGCCGCCTATAACTACTCAGGGACAGGCAAGAAGCCTGAGCCAAAGAAACTTAAGACGACTACTTACTGGTGTGCAAGCAAGAGTGATTCGGACGCTGCTGAAAATGGTCTTAACTATGGAGGAGCTGTTGGCAATGGCATGAATACCGCACGGCAACTCGGCAACCTTCCTGCGAACGTTTGCACGCCCAACTATCTTGCCGATCAAGCGAAGCAACTGGCGGAAGGGCAAGATAACCTCACCACCAGCGTTTTAAGCGAAGCTCAAATGCAAGAGCTAAAAATGGGATCATTGTTGTCTGTAAGTGCCGGGTCAGTAGAACCAGCCAATCTGATTGTAATGGATTATAAGGGTGCTGACAGCAGCATAAAACCCGTTGTTTTAGTGGGTAAAGCGGTAACTTTTGATACCGGCGGTATCAGCTTGAAGCCAGGTCGTGGTATGGATGAAATGAAATTCGACATGTGCGGCGGAGCCTCAGTATTTGGTGTTATGAATGCGCTACTAGAGACCAAGTTACCGGTCAACGTTATCGGTATCGTTCCAGCAGTAGAGAATATGCCGGCGGGTAATGCGACCAAGCCAGGAGATGTAGTTACTAGCATGTCGGGTCAAACTATAGAGGTACTGAATACCGATGCCGAGGGTCGTCTGATCCTCTGTGATGCACTAACTTATGCAGAGCGGTTCAAACCAGATACCGTTATCGATATAGCTACCTTGACCGGCGCAGTTATTGGAGCCCTCGGCAAATTTACCTCGGGACTTCTATCTAATGATGACGAACTTGCCGATCAACTTTTATTGGGAGGCACAAGAAGCGGCGACCGTGCTTGGCGATTACCCCTCTGGGAGGAATATGACAAGCAGATAAAAAGTAACTTCGCAGATATGGCTAATATAGGTGGAGAGGCAGGCACCATCACGGCAGCTTGTTTCCTTGCTCGATTTACCAAATCTTATAAGTGGGCGCACTTAGATATTGCTGGCACAGCCTGGTTATCTGGGGCACAAAAAGGAGCTACAGGTAGACCTGTGCCGATGCTCATGGAATATATCCGTAGTAAGACTGTCAACAAGTGATCTTCTTACTGACTCGAATCTCGGCAGTCTAAATTTTGACTAATGTATCTTTTTATAAGCTAGCTGGCGATCAAACCATGGGTTTCTCATTGATCTGTCAGCTGGTTAAAAAGTCCTTGGCGCTAGGGCAACAGGTTCTCTGTCTAGTGCCTGATGATAACGCAGTCAAGCTACTGGACAGTCATATTTGGCGGTTACAGTCATCGTCTTTTATACCCCATGGTATTGGTAATAAAAGCGCACCCGTGGCGATCAGTTGTGATTCAGACCCTGGGGATCATCACCAAATTTTGATCAACCTTCAGCACAGCATTCCAACTTGGTTCAGTCGATTTGACCGCGTTATAGAAATAATTTATCAAGATGAAATTTATGAGCAGGCTAAACGCGAAAATTTTCTTTTTTACAAACAGCGTGGTTATGCACTTAGCTATCATGATCTGTCTGAAAAGTTTAGCGGCTAGTTAGCGGTAATCATCATAACTACAAAAGTTAGCCGCAATTAGACGGCAAAGCTAGCGACAAATCTCGGCAAGCTCTATAATCAAGCATCTTGCAAATCAACTCACTTCGCACATACCTTTGGGATATAAATTTCAATAATGGACAAGACATTCCAACCAAATGACATAGAAACCAAATGGTATAAATCATGGGAGCGCAATGGCTACTTTGCACCCTCAGGTAATGGTGATCCCTATAGTATTGTCATTCCTCCGCCCAACGTAACGGGAAGCTTGCATATAGGCCACGCTCTTCAGCATGGAATTATGGATGCCCTTTCACGCTATGCTCGAATGCAAGGTAAAAATACTCTCTGGCAGGTCGGCACCGACCACGCAGGAATTGCAACGCAAATGGTGGTAGAGAGAAAGTTGGCCGTCGAAAATCTACCGGGCAGAGAAGAACTGGGTCGCGAGTCTTTTGTTAAAGAAATATGGAAGTGGAAGGAACAGTCTGGAGGGACTATTACCGAACAAATGCGACGTCTGGGTAACTCAGTTGACTGGGATACCGAGCGTTTCACTATGGACGATGGTTTTTATGGAGCAGTGCAAGAGGTTTTTATCCGACTCTATGATTCAGAGCTAATTTACCGGGGAAAAAGATTAGTTAATTGGGATCCAAAACTGCATACGGCGATCTCTGATCTAGAAGTTGAAAATAGAGAAGTCAAAGGTAAGATGTGGCATCTCCGTTATCCTCTGGCGGCTGGGAAAAAAACCGCCGATGGAAAAGACTACATTGTTGTCGCTACCACTCGACCAGAAACAATGCTCGGCGATACTGGAATTGCCGTAAATCCAAACGATCCTCGTTATAAAGGCTTAATCGGTAGCTGCGTCGATTTACCTTTAGTGGCTAGGTCAGTGCCCATATTTGCCGATGAATACGCCAACATGGAAAAAGGTAGTGGTTGTGTGAAAATCACGCCGGCTCACGACTTTAATGATTACGATGTTGGTCAGCGACACTCCTTACCGATGATAAATATGCTGACTACCCATGGTGATGTTCGGCAGTCTCCAGAGTGTATTAATAGCGACGGCACTGACAATCATGATCTTGGAGCAATAATTCCAGAAAAATATCGGGGTATGGAGAGGTTTGCCGCACGACGAGAGATCGTTGCAGACTTTGAGGCCCTAGGATTGCTCGAATCTATCGAAGAAAACGACATGACAGTCCCCTATGGTGATCGCGGTGGTGTTGTAATAGAACCTATGCTGACTAACCAATGGTATGTGGACGCAAAAAAGTTAGCTGGTCCAGCGATTGAAGCCGTAGAAGACGGGCGCATAAACTTTGTACCCAAGCAATATGAGAATATGTATTTTTCGTGGATGCGGAACATACAAGACTGGTGCATCTCTCGACAACTCTGGTGGGGACATCGTATCCCGGCATGGTATGACCAGGCTGGCAAAGCGTATGTGGGTAGTAGTGAAGAAGCGGTCCGTGAAAAATATAATTTGGGTGACATAGAACTCAGCCAAGATGACGATGTTTTAGACACGTGGTTCTCCTCAGCATTATGGACTTTTGCTACTCAGGGTTGGCCTGAAAATACCGACAGATTGAAAACATTTCATCCTACTGATGTGTTGGTAACCGGATTCGATATTATTTTCTTCTGGGTTGCTCGAATGGTCATGATGACCATGGAGCTGGTAAAAAATGAAGATGGCAGCCCTCAGATACCCTTTAAAACTGTCTACGTCACCGGACTCATTCGTGATGATCAAGGCCAGAAAATGTCAAAATCCAAGGGTAACGTTTTAGACCCTCTCGACATGATCGATGGCATTGATATTGATAGTTTAGTAGCCAAACGTACTGGCAATATGATGCAGCCAAAACAGGCCGAAAAAATTGCTAGCCGCACGCGTAAGCAATTCCCACAAGGCATTGAAGCTCACGGCTCCGACGCTCTGCGCTTTACGCTTTGTGCGCTAACTTCCACTGGTCGTGATATCAACTGGGATATGAAAAGGCTAGAAGGCTACCGAAACTTTTGTAATAAAATATGGAATGCATCGCGGTATGTTCTAATGAATGCCGAAGGGCAAAACTGCGCGCAAGATGGCAGCGATTACACGCTAAGTTTGGCAGATCGTTGGATCATATCTAGGCTTCAGCAGGCTCAGTCTGATGTTAGCTCGGCGATTGAAAGCTATCGCTTCGATCTGGCCACACAAGCCTTATATGATTTCATATGGAACGAATACTGTGACTGGTACTTAGAGTTATCTAAACCAGTATTATGGGACGAAAAAGGCGACGAATTACTCAAAACTGGTACTCGTCGAACGCTGGTTAGAGTGCTGGAGGCGACACTGCGGCTTGCGCACCCATTACTGCCCTTTATCACCGAAGAAATATGGCAGAACCTAGCCCCGCATGCAGGGATCTCTGTAGATTCAAAAAGTACCATTATGTTGCAACCCTACCCTAAGGCCGATAGCCAGCAAATAGATGAGGACGCGTTAGTAGATATCGAATGGCTCAAAAAGGTAATTGTTGGTGTCCGAAATATCCGTGGAGAAATGAACATATCACCCGCCACTGCACTAAATGTTTTTTTCGCTCGCGGTGATAATAATGATCAACGCCGCATGGAGGAGAACCGGCAATTCCTCAGTAAGCTAGCTAATTTAGAGTCCATCACTTGGCTAGATGACGCGAATGAAGCACCATTGAGTGCCACCGCACTCGCGGGAGAACTTGAAATACTGGTTCCTATGGCAGGCTTGATCGATATAAGTGCGGAGCTCGCACGTCTCGATCGAGAAATTGATAAAATAGCGTTGGAAGCAAAAAAACTATCTGGGAAATTGAGTAACGAGAAATTTATCGGTAATGCCCCAGTGGAGGTCGTAGCCAAAGAACGCCAAAAACTCTCTGATTTTGAAAGCTCCCTAAGTCAGCTCAACCAAAAACGTAGCTCCATCGCAGAAATGGCGTAAGGTTTAGTGTCGAATAATCTAAACTCGCAGCAAAAAGCTGCCCTGAAATATATAGATGGGCCTTTGCTAGTACTCGCCGGTGCGGGTAGTGGCAAAACGAGCGTCATTACTCAGAAGATCGCCTACTTAGTAGAGCAATGTGATATCCCTGCTAGAAACATTGCCGCAGTAACTTTCACCAACAAAGCTGCGCGGGAGATGAAAGCTCGCGTTTCTAAGTTGATGCCCAAAGACAAGGCACGCGGCCTAACAGTATCTACCTTTCATAATCTCGGGCTGAATATTATTCGCACAGAGATAAAAACACTGGGCTTTAAGCCAGGTTTCTCTATTCTCGATCAAGAAGACTGCCGAAAGCTGCTCAAAGAACTCATGGTTCGGCACAGTGAATTAGACGACAAACTCCTTGATCAGGTACAAAGCACTATTTCTAACTGGAAGAACTCGTTACTTGAACCTGGTCAAGCTACAGGCGCGGCAGATAATACCGGAGAGCAGGGAATTGCTATGCTTTACGAACGCTACCAGAGAGCGCTCAAAGCCTATAATGCCGTCGACTTTGATGATCTTATAATGACGCCAGTTATGCTCTTTAAACAGCACCCAGACATCCTAAATAAGTGGCAACGAAGGATCCGCTATCTGTTAGTCGATGAATATCAAGACACAAATCTTGCTCAATATGAACTAGTCCGCACTCTCGTTAATGAGAAACAAGCACTCACCGTAGTCGGTGATGATGATCAGTCCATTTATGCATGGCGTGGTGCTCGACCGGAAAATTTAATGCAGCTACAAACTGACTTTCCCGGTTTAGAGATTATAAAACTGGAGCAAAACTATCGATCAACGGGGCGTATTCTGCGTGCTGCAAATACCTTGATTGACAATAATCCTCATTTAATTAGTAAGCAGCTTTGGAGTGAATTAGGGCCAGGGGATCCGCTACGTTTAATCAGCGCAGAGAATGAAGAAGATGAATGTGAGCGAGTAGTTAACGAAATCATCGATATGCGCCTCAAGCGACGCTGTAAGTACAGTGACTTTGCCATCCTATACCGTGGTAATTATCAGGCGAAATTGGTCGAAATTAAACTCCAGTCACAGAATATTCCCTACGAGATTACCGGAGGGCAATCGTTCTATGCGAAAACCGAAATTAAAGATGTCATGGCCTATCTTCGGCTGATCATCAATCAGGATGATGACAATGCCCTACTGCGTATTATAAACACACCTAGACGTCAGGTTGGGCCAACAACTTTAGAGAAACTCGGCAATTATGCGAACCAACGAGGGCTCTCGCTATTTAGTGCCATTGAAGAAGTGGGTCTCAGTGCAAGCATGCCAGAAAATAATTTACAGCGACTTCGCCGATTTAAGCATTGGATCGAGCAAGTAAATAGAAATGTTTATTCTGGTGATCCTATCTCTGCAATTAATGAAATGCTCAGTGATGCGGACTATCTTGGCTGGCTACACCAAAATGCCAGCAGTGACCATGTTGCGCAAAAGCGCTGGGAAAATGTTAATTTCTTACTCGCTCAACTTACCCAAGTACTAAAGAACGACTCCTCTGATAGTGAAAACGATAAGGGCGACAGCGCTATCGAAAATGCCATTGCCAAGCTAATACTGCGTGATATTTTGGATCGAGAAGAAGAAGAGTCAGCTGATGACAAGGTACAACTATTGACTCTCCATGCGGCCAAAGGACTTGAGTTTCCTCATGTCTTTATGATTGGTATGGAAGAGGACATATTGCCCCATAGAAACAGCGTAGAAGGTGGCCAAATTGAAGAAGAGCGCCGCCTCGCCTATGTGGGCATAACACGTGCGCAACGCACATTAACAATGACATGCGCACGACAGCGTACCCAGTTTGGTGAGAAGTCAGCCACCACGCCTAGCCGCTTTGTCGATGAATTGCCTGAAGACGACTTGATAAGAATTGGAGGGAACGTGGAGGTTAATGTAGAACAAAACCAAGCTAAAGGGGAGGAATCTTTGGCTGCACTTAAATCATTATTTAGTTAATAGAATTAGATGCCGTTATTGACGCGCGTTCGCAACTCTTTGCCTGGCTTAAAATAAGGCACATACTTTCCCCGCAAGTCTACAGCATCACCCGTCTTAGGATTACGGCCTACTCTGGCCGCACGGTAATGTAGTGAAAAGCTTCCGAATCCCCGAATCTCAACCCGCTGATTATCCGCCAATGTTAACGCCATGCGTTCAAGGATCATTCTTACGGCCAATTCCACATCTCGTGGAGGAAGCTGATCTTGATTAGATGCAATTTTTTCAATGAGTTCAGACTTAGTCATACGGACTCTTTATTTAAAAGGAATAATTTTATTAGTGTTTGATTTTATTGAAGTTTTGAAAAAATTCAAGTAAAAACTTAACGAATTTAGAGTTTTAAAAAAAAAGGGTGGCAAAGCCACCCCTTTTTTATCTTCTTTGACAAATTACTTGTCCATCTGCGCCTTGATCAGATCACCAATGGTGGTCGGAGCTGCTGCAGTAGTCTCTTCTTCAGTACTACGATGTGCTTTAACCGCAGCCTTCTCTTCAGAAACATCCTTCGCTTTAATCGATAAGTTAATAACGCGATTCTTACGATCAACATTAATGACTTTAGCTTCGACTTCAGCACCTACCGTCAGTTCTTGACGCGCATCTTCAACTTTCTCGCGTGAGAGTTCAGAACCCTTCAAGATAGCTTCAATGCCTTCGGCTAGAGTAATAACAGCGCCCTTAGCATCAACTTCTTTAACAATGCCAGTGACAATAGTTCCCTTATCATTTTGATCCACATAATTACTGAACGGATCATCAGAAAGTTGCTTAATTCCAAGAGATATACGCTCTCTCTCTGCATCAATACTTAGAACAACTGTCTCAACTTCGTCACCTTTCTTAAAGTTACGAACGGCTTCTTCGCCAGTTTCGTCCCAAGAGATATCAGACAGATGAACCAGACCATCAATACCACCATCAAGACCAATGAAAATACCGAAATCAGTAATCGATTTGATGTTACCAGAGACTTTGTCGCCCTTAGTTTTGGTGCCAGCAAAGTCATCCCAAGGATTGGTGAAACATTGCTTAATACCCAGCGAGATACGACGACGTTCTTCATCGATATCAAGGACCATAACTTCAACTTCTTGGCCAAGATCAACAATCTTTGAAGGATGAACATTCTTATTAGTCCAGTCCATTTCTGAGACGTGAACCAAACCTTCAACACCATCTTCAAGCTCAGCAAAACAGCCGTAGTCAGTAAGGTTAGTAATTGTTGCTTTAACGCGAGCACCTTCTGGGTAACGTCCTTTGATATCGCCCCAAGGATCTTCGCCCATTTGCTTCATGCCCAGTGAAACGCGATTACGTTCACGGTCAAACTTTAGAACCTTAACGTCGATTTCATCACCAACATTGATCATCTCTGAAGGATGCTTGATTCGCTTCCAAGACATATCAGTGATATGCAGAAGACCGTCAATACCACCCAGATCAACGAACGCGCCGTAATCAGTAAGATTCTTAATGACGCCCTTCAATGACGCGCCTTCTTCAAGGTTAGCAAGTAACTCATCACGCTCGGCAGAGTTCGCACTCTCCATTACAGCACGACGACTTACTACGACATTGTTTCGCTTGGCATCAAGTTTAATAACTTTAAATTCTAAGTCGATATTCTCTAGGTGTGTGATTTCACGCAATGGACGAACATCTACTAGTGAACCCGGTAGGAATGCGCGAAGACCACGAACATCAACAGTGAAGCCACCTTTGACTTTTCCACTGATAACACCAATAACAACTTCATCCGCTTTGTGAGCCGCTTCAAGTTCAATCCAAGACTCAGCACGACGGGCTTTTTCACGCGATAGTTTAGTAGCACCAAAGCCATCTTCAACAGCTTCAAGAGCGACCTGTACCTCGTCACCAATGGCGACTTCTAGTTCGCCCTTGTCATTATAAAATTGATCTAACGATATGACGCCTTCAGACTTCAGTCCAGCGTGGACTGTTACCCAGTCTTTATCGATGTCGATAACTACGCCAGTAATAATGGCGCCAGGATTCATCTCAACAGTTTTGAGACTCTCTTCAAATAGTTCTTGGAAATTTTCGATCATGGGAAGTACCTTGGGTATGACAGAGAATAAACCGCATCAGATAGCAGTCGTCTCTTTTTTCCGCAATGCCAGTTTCTGCGGGTCAGTTACAATTAAGGCTTACAGCAGAGTAAAGCTGGCGACTGCTGGGCTGCCCGATAAATTACATAGTTATAATAAACGCTTAAAATCAATTATATGGAGCACTGTGTCGAGCACCTCGAGAGCACTCATATTGGAAGTATCTAACTCTACAGCGTCCTCAGCGGCAACCAAGGGCGATACTTCTCTGTTGGTATCTCTCTCATCCCTTGATCTAACCTGCTCCTCAAGGGCGCGCAGACTAACATCTTCGCCCTTTTCAATCAACTCTTTGTAGCGTCGCTTTGCTCGCTCGTCAATACTCGCGGTGAGATAAATTTTCAGATCTGCTGCAGGAAACACAACTGTGCCCATATCCCGACCATCCGCCACCAAACCGTCGCCCCGGGCAAACAGCCTTTGTCGTTTCATTAACGCATCACGCACCTCAGGATAAGCCGCAAGTTTTGAAGCTCGAGCGCCGGTAGTCTCCATTCGCAAATCACTGGTGACATTCTCACCTTCAAGCAAAACCTCAAAGTTTCCTTGGGTCGATGTTTTGAACATAACGTCCATGTGTTCAGCAATTAATGATAGCTCTGCGCGATTTGCCGTATTTACCTTACGCCGGGTCGCTGCAATACTTAAAACTCGATATAAGGCGCCGCTGTCTAAGTAGTGAAACCCTAATTTATCCGCCAACAGTCTACTTACGGTGCCTTTTCCGGACCCACTAGGCCCATCAATAGTAATAATTTTAGTCATGGCTCGTCTCAACGCTTATATCTAAGCCAATGGCTGACGCAGCATCAATAAAGTTAGGAAAAGACGTTGCCACGTTGTTGCAACCTTCCACAACAATTTCATCGGTTGCCCGAAGTCCGGCGATCGCAAAGGCCATCGCTATACGGTGGTCATGATGACTACGCACATACCCTCCTCCCAGTTGACCGCCCACTATCACGATGCCATCGGCAGTCGAACGAGCATCTACGCCCAATGTCACAAGGCCATCTGCCATACTTTGAATACGATCACTTTCTTTGACGCGCAGCTCCTCGGCACCAGTCAGCGTTGTGATTCCCTCTGCGCAGGCAGCTGCGATAAATAATACCGGGAACTCATCAATAGCCAGTGGGACTTGATCTGTAGGTATATCTATTCCCTTGAGCTTGCCGTACTCAACTTTTATATCCGCCACCGGCTCGCCGCCCACTTCACGCTGGTTAGACAAACTAATGTGCGTTCCCATTTGGCGTAAAATATTGATAACACCCACCCGTGTTGGATTAATTCCAACATGCTGTAAATTAATCTCTGAACCCGGGGTAATCGCTGCCGCAACCATAAAGAATGCGGCGGAGGAAATGTCTGCTGGCACGTCAATTCTAGTTGCCGATAAATCACCTCCACCCGTCAATTTAGCAGTACTTTTGCTAACATCGACGGTGTAACCAAAGCCGCGCAGCATCCGCTCAGTATGGTCACGAGTTGGCGCAGGTTCCGTCACTGAGGTATCACCTTTAGCGTAGAGTCCAGCAAATAAAACACAAGACTTAACCTGTGCACTGGCCATGGGCATTAGATAGTCAATTGGATTTAGTCTTTGACCTCCTGTAATTTTTAGCGGCGGTGTTCCCGTTGCAGAGGTATCAATAATCGCGCCCATAGAGCGCAGCGGGTCAGCCACACGGCCCATGGGTCGACCCGAAAGAGAAATATCGCCAGTCAACTCCGTATCAAAGGTCTGCCCCGCGAGAAGGCCACTTAAAAGCCGTATGGACGTTCCCGAATTTCCCATATAAAGGGGTTTGGCTGGCGCTTTAAGGCCATGTAAACCGACCCCATGGATGACGACTCGACCGTGATCGGGACCCTCGATAAGAACGCCCATGTCACGAAAGGCTTGGAGTGTAGCCAGACTATCCTCACCCTCAAGAAAACCAGTGACCTCGGTCATACCATTGGCAAGAGAACCGAGCATAATGGATCGATGAGACATCGATTTATCACCTGGAACCCGCACACTACCGCGGGCATCACCCCCAGGTAAGATTCTATAATTAATAGTTTTTTCAGTCATTGGACCCTGCAATGTCTTGTTTTCAAGTAGTTTTCCAAAATGATTTCGAGCGTCACGAGCCCGAGTAAAAACATCCATTAAGTAATCTTGATCACCCTTATCAATTGCTCCGCGCAACATTTGAAAGTTATTCATCACCTGATCAAGAATGCTGAGTATAGGTTCACGATTGGCTAGTGCGATATCGCGCCACATAACTGGATCACTGGCGGCTATTCGAGTGAAATCACGAAAACCCCCGGCGGCATAACGAAAGATTTCCCGATTATCGCCCACCGAAGCGAGCGTATCGACCAAAGAATAAGCCAGAAAATGCGGCAAATGACTAGTCGCGGCCAAAATAGAATCATGTTCATCAACGCTCATGGTCGACACAACAGCCCCTACACTCGACCAGAGCGCGGAAACTAAGTTCAAATGTTTACAATCCGCTGTGTTATGGGGTGTCAAAATAACTCTATGGTCCTTAAACAACTGGCTATTAGCTGCTTCAACACCACTTTTTTCAGAACCGGCAATCGGGTGGCCAGGCACAAATTGAACAGGCAGCTTGCCATAAATATCTAATACCGATTTAACAACACTACCTTTGACACTCGCCACATCCGTGATGGTCACTCTATCGCTTAAAAAATTATGACAGACTGCAATCACCGAAGGGACGCTTAAGGTAGGCACACCAATAACGACCAAATCACCGAAATCAAGCTCTGAAGCCAGAGACTCAAGACTCTCACAAGCTCGATCAATAACGCCTAATTCCAGCGCTAATTCAAGTGTGGACGTACGCCGAGAAATCCCTATCACAGTCTTAGCTAAACCTTGCTCTCGAGCAGCAATAGCCAGACTCGATCCGATCAAACCGAGACCTACAATGACTAGGCGATTAATTTCAGGCACAGAATTTTGAGCTTTACTCGACATCAGGATACTCTGCTATTATTCATTGATGCGGCTAAAAGTGCCGGCTATAAAACCGCACGTGGATAAGAGCCTAAGATCTTAAGATCAGCGACATCAGACGCTAACTCTGCAAGTACACTTTTAACTGCTTCGTCTTCAATGTGTCCTACAAAGTCAATAAAGAACACATAGGACCATTTACTGCTGCGGGATGGGCGTGACTCAAGACGTGTCATATCAACGTTGTAACGCCTGAAAGGCTCCAGAAGGTCATGCAAGGCACCAGGCTTATTGCGCACAGAGACCACAAGAGAGGTTCGATCATCCCCACTAGGCGGAATATCTTCACGTCCTATGATTAAAAAACGAGTAGAGTTATCGGGTCGATCCTCAATCTTCTCCCACAACTTTTCCAAATTATACAACTCACAAGACATATCCCCAGCGATTGCTGCAGAGTTCCACTCACCCTGAACTCTCTTAGCGGCATCAGCATTACTGCTGACAGCAATACGTTCAATATTAGGATAATTTGAATTCAACCACTGCCTGCATTGTGCAAGAGACTGCGCATGGGAATATACGCGGGTAATATTTTCTTTTTTGGTATTCTCACCCATCATAAAGTGATGGTGAATACGCAATTCTACCTCACCACAAATTTTAATCGAAGAATCCATAAAGCTATCTAAAGTATGACTGATTACTCCTTCGGTAGAATTTTCCACCGGCACAACACCATAATCACAAGCCCCAGCTAACACTTCACGAAACACTTCATCAATAGCCGACATAGGAACAGCGACTGCACCATCGCCAAAATGCTTTAGTGCCGCCTCTTGTGTAAACGTGCCTTCGGGACCTAAAAAGGCCACTTTGATGGGTTGTTCAAGAGCCAAGCACGCGGACATGATTTGCCGAAAAAGTCGGGCCATATCCTCATTATCAAGGGGCCCTGCGTTAGACTCCATCACACGTCGCAACACCTGAGCTTCGCGCTCAGGACGATAATAAGCGGTATCTCCCAAACTCTTTTTGACATGGGCAACCTGCTGAGCAAAATTAGCACGCTGGCTAATACTCTCCATGATTTGAACGTCTAAAGCATCAATTTTGTCCCTTAAGGCCAACAATGCATCTTTCTCAGACATCACGTTCTCTCCAAATGGCGTTTATCTAACGCCTGAAATAATTTTAGTCAGCTGTGTCTGTTGCTTCAGCAACAACATCATCGCCACTCTCAGAAACAACAAACTCATCTTCCTCAGGCTCAGCAATTCTTGCCAAACTCACCAAGTTTTCATTCTCTTTGAGTCTAATAATGCGCACACCCTGAGTATTTCGACCAACAACCGAGACCTCATCACCTCTGGTACGCACCATAGTGCCTTGATCCGAGATCAACATAATTTCATCGCCCGAGAATAGTTGTGTAGCGCCTACTAAGGGTCCATTTCGCTCACTGGCCTGAATAGCAATCATGCCTTTACCACCACGACCTTTGGTTGGAAACTCTTCAACCTTGGTACGCTTGCCGTAGCCATTTTCACAAACAGTCAGCAAAAAGCCATCCTGCTCCGGTATGACCATTGAGATCACCGAACTTCCCTCAGGAAGACGCATACCACGAACGCCTTTAGAGACTCTGCCCATCGATCGAGCATCTGTACTTGCAAAACGCACCGCCTTACCTTCGGAGCTAAACAACATGACATCACTAGAATCATCAATAATAGCGGTTCCAACGAGATGATCTCCCTCCACTAAGTCCACCGCTCTCAGACCTACACTTCGTGGCCTAGAATACTGGGTTAATGCGGTCTTTTTAACCGTACCGTTAGCAGTTGCCATGAGTACAAATTTGTCTTCACTATACTCATCTACCGGCAGTATTGAACTAATCCGCTCGCCCTCGCTGAGAGGTAACAAGTTCACCACAGGTCTACCGCGAGAGTTACGTCCGGCAATTGGGATTTGATATACCTTGAGCCAATACACTTTTCCTAGGTTAGTAAAACAAAGAATCGTTGTATGGGTACTGGCAACCAGCAGATGCTCTACAAAATCTTCATCTTTAACAGCAGTTGCGGACTTACCCATACCGCCACGGCGCTGGGCCTGATAATCGCTCAAAGGTTGAGTTTTCGCATAACCACCGTGAGAAATGGTAACCACACGATCTTCCTCGGTAATTAAATCCTCAACGGTCAGATCGTGCATCGACTCAATGATTTCGGTACGTCTTGAGTCACCGAATTCAGTGACCACCGCTTCAAGCTCTTCACGAATAACCGTCATTAACCGGTTTAAGTCACCCAAAATATCTTGGTAATCGGCTATCTCTTCAAGCTTGACTGCAAATTCCTCAATTATTTTATCGGTTTCCATTCCCGTCAATCGATGCAACCGCAGCTCAAGGATATCTTTGGCCTGTTCAGGGGACAGATAATACTGACCGTCACGCAGCCCATATTGATCCTCTAACCATTCAGGTCGCGCCGCATGCGGCCCTGCGCGATCCAACATCTCCAACACTGAGCCGGGATTCCAACCACGTGCGATCAAACCTTCTCGGGCATCTGCAGGCGTTGAAGACACCTTAATTAAAGCAATAATTTCATCAATATTTGCCAACGCAATAGAGAAACCTTCTAAGGTATGCGCACGCTCACGCGCTTTACGCAGCAAAAAGATCGTCCTGCGAGTCACAACCTCACGACGATGGCGAACAAACGCTTCAAGCATTTGTTTAAGGTTAAGAATTTTTGGCTGACCATCAACTAACGCGACTACGTTAATACCAAATACGTTTTGCATTTGAGTCTGCGCATAGAGATTATTCAACACAACCTCGCCGATTTCGCCACGCTTAATCTCTATAACTATCCGCAGGCCATCCTTATCTGACTCATCGCGCAACTCAGAGATGCCTTCTAACTTCTTTTCCTTAACTAATTCAGCAATCCGCTCGATCAGGCGCGCTTTATTTAACTGGTAAGGAATCTCAGAAACAATGATTGTTTCACGACGGGTTTTTTCGTCGATTTCAATCTCGGCACGCGAACGCATGTAAATACGGCCTCGACCAGTACGGTACGCTTGAACAATTCCGGCCTTGCCGTTAATAATAGCGCCGGTAGGAAAGTCTGGACCGGGAATATATTCCATTAATTCATCGATGGTGATTTCACTGTTATCAATCAAGGCCAGACAGCCTTTTACAACCTCAGTAAGATTATGGGGCGGAATATTTGTCGCCATTCCGACTGCGATACCCGAAGAACCATTAACTAGCAAGTTGGGCACGCGCGTCGGCATAACTACCGGAATTTGCTCAGTTTCATCATAATTGGGTGCAAAATCGACAGTATCTTTTTCTAGATCCTCAAGCAACGCATGAGCAATTTTGGTCATACGGATTTCGGTGTAACGCATTGCTGCTGCACGGTCACCGTCTACCGAACCGAAGTTACCTTGGCCATCAACCAGCATGTATCTCAATGAAAACGGCTGCGCCATCCTAACGATCGTTTCATAGACTGCTGAATCACCATGCGGATGGTATTTACCAATAACATCACCTACCACTCTGGCAGACTTTTTGTAGGCCTTATTCCAATCATTATTTAGTTCGCTCATGGCGAACAAAACCCGCCTATGCACGGGCTTTAGGCCATCACGCACATCTGGCAAGGCCCTACCAACGATGACACTCATCGCATAATCTAAATAGGATTGCTTGAGCTCATCTTCAATGTTTACTGGAACAATTTCTTTGGCTAAATCGACCATAATTTATTGTTATTTCCTGAATTATTGGAATCCATTGGATGGCCACAAATGTGCGCGACTCTACTCCACAAAAAGCTCAGGTGCTGTCTTACTAAACACCCCCTTAAAACCAGTAAAATTTTAACATAGTCAGGCATCAAAATGTGGCTTTTATTCGCCCTGTACTGCATAACAGAGACAAAAAAATAGGTATACTTACTTGCACATTAAAGGAGTCCTCATGAGTCCAAAAAAAATAGATCTGCTGATTAATTGCCAATGGATTATTCCAATCATTCCCAAGGACAGCATCCTTAAAGACTGCGCTATTGCCATAGATGCGGGTCGGATTATCGGCATATTCCCTCAGCCCGAGGCACAGAAAAGATTCATTGCTGGCAAAGTGGAGCAACTTGACAACCATATCGTTATGCCTGGACTTGTGAATAGTCATGGTCATGCCGCAATGACTCTGCTTAGAGGGTATGCTGATGACCTAGCACTTAAACCTTGGCTAGAGGATCATATATGGCCTGCTGAGGCAAAATTTCTAAGCGAAGAATTCGTTGCTGATGGCACACAACTTGCTATTGCTGAAATGATTAAAAGCGGCACAACATGCTTTGCCGACATGTACTTTTTCCATGAGGCTATTGCAGGCCAAGTCCGCAACGCCGGAATACGCAGTCAGATTGGCTTTACTGTGCTCGACTTTGCTACGCCCTACGGCAAGGATGCAGAGGACTATATTCATAAAGGTTTAGCGCTCAGGGATACGTTTAAAGACCAACCGTTGATCAAGATTGCCTGCGCACCTCATGCGCCATACACAGTGGGTGACCGGACCTTGGGAATATTGGCCACCTACGCAAATGAACTGGATATGCCAATTCACATTCACTGCCATGAAACTGCCCATGAAGTCACCGAATCACTTGAAACTCATGGCTGTAGACCACTTGAGCGATTAAATAATCTTGGGGTCTTACTACCACAAACCCAACTTGTGCACATGACCCAAGTTGTCGCGGAGGATATCGCGCTGGTCCGTGATCATGGCTGTCACATCATGCATTGCCCAAAGTCCAATCTAAAATTAGCCAGTGGTTTCTGCCCCATAACAAAGTTCATAGCCAACGGGGTAAACGTATCGTTGGGGACTGATAGTGCCGCTAGCAACAACGGGCTGGATTTGTTTTCTGAAATGCAAACGGCTTCGCTTCTAGCAAAAGCAGTATCTGGCGACGCGACCAGCCTAGGTGCACACGACACACTAAGGATGGCTACCATTAGCGGGGCCTTAGCGCTTGGCTGGGAGAATGAAATCGGCAGCTTAGAACCCGGTAAGTATGCAGATTTGATCGCCGTTAAAATTAATTCTATTAGCCAGCAACCATTGTATAATCCGGCTTCGCAGTTGGTTTATACCAACGCAGGAAGTCACGTAACCCATAGCTGGGTTGCAGGAAGAAAGCTTTTAGATGATGGTCAACTGCAAACTATTGATGAGTACAGCCTGATCCAGAAGACCGAGCAGTGGCGTAACAGGATTCAAGGCAGTGACACAGCAGGCCAATAACTAATCTATCCAAGGTAGACTATGAGCAATAATGTTGACCCCAAAGAAATTCATAAATTCGAAGAACTTGCCAGCCGTTGGTGGGATCGAAACAGTGAATTTAAACCACTTCATGACATTAACCCACTACGTGCTAACTGGATAGATAAGCGCGCAGAAGTTGCTGAAAAGGATCTTCTAGACGTTGGTTGTGGCGGCGGCATTCTATGCGAAGCGATGGCACAACGCGGCGCTCGAGTAACGGGCATTGATATGGGTGAAGCACCCCTTGCAGTGGGTAATCTGCACAAACTTGAATCTGGCGTCGAGGTTGACTACATAAAATCGACGGCGGAGGACTTCGCCGAAAGCCACCCGGCAGCATTCGACACTGTGACTTGTCTAGAAATGCTTGAGCACGTACCCGACCCTAGCTCTGTGGTAAAAGCATGTGCTGCGATGACTAAGCCTGGCGGCATGATATTCTTTTCAACAATTAATCGAAATCCAAAATCCTACTTGCTCGCGATTATTGGCGTAGAGTACGTATTACGTATGTTGCCAAAAGGCACCCACGAATTTTCTAAATTTATTCGACCCTCTGAACTCAGCCAATGGGCACGCGAAGCTGGGTTAGAGATTACCGAAATGACCGGTTTGCTGTACAACCCACTAACCAAAACCTACAAACTCAGCCAAACTGATGTTGATGTAAACTACATGATCTGCGCGCGAAAACCCGCCTGAACCATTAACCCAGGACTTTTAAATGCTCGCGTTTAAAGCACTATTGTTTGACCTAGACGGCACTCTTTTGGACACCGCGCCAGACTTCATAAGCGCACTTAACATTCAGCTAGTCATGCATGGGCGAGAACCTCTGCCGGCATCGGCTGTGCGCACTAGTGTGACCAATGGATCTGCTGGCCTTATTCAGGATGGTTTTGGCATCACGCCTGACCATGTGGATTTTGAGTCAATTAGGCAGCAATATTTAGACCTCTACTTCAATAATCTTGCCGATCAGACTGATTTATTTCCTGGTATGGAAGAGGTTTTGGCACGCTGTGAGTTCGACAATATTCCCTGGGGGATTGTCACTAACAAGCCATGGAAATATAGCTCGGCTGTGCTTGAGCAACTCAATTTAATCGGTCGTGCAGCTACGGTGATTTGTCCAGATCATGTCGCTCACCCAAAACCCAACCCAGAAGCAATGTTACTTGCCGCTGCGCAGGTTTCAGTAGCTCCCAAGGACTGTCTTTATGTAGGAGACCATCTGAGAGACATTGATGCTGGAATAGCCGCTGGCATGAGGACTATAGCGGCAGGCTGGGGATATATAGAGCATGGCGAAGATGCTAGCAACTGGAATGCCGACTATTTTGTGAGTGAATCAAACCAATTACATCAGCTACTATTTAACCCTTAAACCCAGGAAAATACTGTGTATTCTGCTAATGATATCGTCAATTACCAGCCATCTAAGAACCACCTAAAAGATCGAGTTATCCTGATCACCGGCGCGGGTGATGGGATTGGTAAGGAGGCAGCTATTGCCTGCGCTAAGGCTGGTGCCACGGTAATTTTAGCCGGCCGGACTCCCGCGAAACTTGACGCAGTTTATAATTTAATAATGACGCTGGAGTGCCCTGAACCATGCATATTTGCCATAGATTTAGAAGGTGCCAGCCACGATGACTACGTGAATCTGGCGGCTAGCATCGACGAACAATTTGGTCGTTTAGACGGGTTACTTCACAATGCGGGAGTCCTTGGACAGCGTACCCCTTTAAGCAACTACTCCAGTGAGCTATGGAACAAAGTCATGCAGGTAAATCTGACGGCACAATTTCAGATGACTCAGTGCCTGATGGCCGTCTTAGAAAAATCAGCCGATGCTTCGGTCCTGTTCACGACCTCTGGCGTCGGGAGAGTGGGAAGAGCATTTTGGGGCGCGTATGCGGTCTCCAAATTTGCCATAGAGGGAATGGTGCAAACATGGGCGTCGGAAATTGAAGATCTAGGCTCGGTAAGAATAAACGCCATAAACCCCGGTGCAACCCGAACAAACATGCGTGCCCAGGCGTTTCCTGCAGAAAACCCTTATGACCTAGCAAGCACAGAAGACATAATGCCAGCGTACCTCTACTTGCTTGGGCCCGACAGTAAAGACATTAACGGTCAATCTATTGAAGCGCAGATTCGTAAACCATAGGTAAAGCGCTTACCGCTCAGTATTACCGCGAGCGCGGAGCTTCTTTTCTTTGCGCTCTCGAATATCTCGCAATACATTTTTCTCACTAAACTTGGGTGGCTTCATTGCTACAGCACGAAATAATGACACGACTTGCTTCGGATCTAACTCAATAAAGTCTGAGCGTCTGACAATAGATGGCAACTCAATGGGGCCATAACTTATGCGTTTTAACCGATTCACCTCGACCCCCTGGGATTCCCACAGACGTCTTACCTCACGAGTACGACCCTCGCCTAAAATTACCCTAAACCACTGATTACTGGCATTACGCTCATCATTACTACGTGAGTGTTGTGCTTTAACCGTCTGAAATTTTGCCACGCCATCTTCAAGAATAACGCCTTCAGAGAGCCTCTGTATCATTGCTTCTGTGACTTCGCCATGGACACGCACCATGTATTCACGCTTTACCTCATAGGAGGGGTGCATTAAGCGATTGGCCAATTCTCCATGGTTTGTAAACAACAATAATCCACTGGTGTTGATATCTAACCTGCCGATGGCAATCCAGCGCCCACGACTCACTTTCGGCAGCTTATCAAATACTGTTGGCCGGCCATCGGGGTCAACCGTAGTACATACTTCACCCTCAGGCTTGCTATACATTAAAACCCTAGGACTATCATCTGTCACCACTTTAACGGGACGGCCATCTACCAGAATCCGATCCTCTGGAATTGCTCTATCACCCAGCTTAGAGGTCGAGCCGTTCACTGACACTCGCCCAGCAGATATCCACTTTTCTAGCTCTCGGCGAGAACCAAGACCCGCGGTTGCTAAAAGTTTCTGTAATTTTTCACTCATCGGATGCCACGCTGTTATTGGCAGATTTATTAGTCTGCTGGATTGGTAATATCAGGTTAGAGGACGTGTCTTCAGGCCCATCCTCCTGCTGATTCAGTTCAAATTCTGTATTATCGGCAGACGCTAAATCATCGTTAGCTGCGCTTGATATTTCCGTTGGCGTGGCCGCTAACGCTAGCTCCAAGTCAGGATCTAACTCAGAGAAGTCTTTGATATCACCAAGAGTTGGCAAGTATTCCAAACTCTTAATATTAAAATAATCTAAGAATTGTTTAGTGGTTGCATAAAGCGCCGGTCGACCCGGTACGTCGCGATGCCCAACGACTCGCACCCAGTCTCTTTCTTGCAACGATTTAATAATATCTGAGCTCACTGCAACACCTCTTACCGCCTCGATATCTCCTCGCGTTAAAGGTTGGCGGTAAGCAATCAATGCAAGCGTTTCAAGCATCGCTCGAGAATAACGCTTTGGCTTTTCTTCCCACAACCGATTCACCCATTCAGACAGCTGCTGTTTCACTTGAAAACGATAACCACTGGCAACCTGCACAAGCTCAAAACCACAATCTTGACAACCCGTCTGAATCTCTTCAATAGCAGCTCTTATTTGGTCTCGCGGAGGGCGCTCGGCTTCTTCAAATAGAGTTTCTAATCTAGCTATATCGATCGGTTTTCCAGCAGCCATAATAGCGCCTTCAACAATTTTTCTTAACATATCTGAATTCATGATGACCTTGCTTTAACGTGAATAGCCCCAAAAGATTCGTTTTGCACTATCTCAACCAACGACTCTTTAATGAGTTCCATGATCGCCAAAAAAGTAACTACAACGCCCAAGCGACCTTCGCTTTCTTTAAACAAACTGATAAAAGGTACAAATTGCCTGTCACGAAGAACCTCCAGAACATGAGACATTCGCTCTCGAGTAGACAACTTTTCACGCTGAATATGGTGTGACTCAAACATTTCAGCACGACGCAGTACATCAGCCAATGCGCTCATCACCTCACGCATATCTACTTCAGGAAACTGACGCTCCTGAGTTCTGTCTGGCGACTCAGCCGTAGCTTGATGGATGTCGCGCCCAAGACGCGGTATTTCGTCAATATCTTCGGCTGCAGCCTTAAATCGCTCATATTCCTGCAAGCGTCGAATCAGTTCAGCACGAGGATCACCCTCTTCATCCTCATCATCCACCTGACGAGGGAGCAAGATACGTGACTTTATTTCCGCCAGCATAGCCGCCATGACCAAATACTCTGCGGCTAATTCCAGATGGATTGTCGACATTAAATCAATGTAGCTCATGTACTGGCGAGTAATTTCAGCAACATTAATCTCTAAAATATCAAGATTTTGCCGCCGAATGAGGTACAGCAACAAGTCCAGAGGGCCTTCAAATGCCTCTAAAATAACTTCAAGCGCATCCGGCGGAATATAGAGATCTTTTGGAAGAGTAGTTAGCTCTTTACCTTGCACCACAGCAAACGGCATCTCCTCTTGCTGCGGAGTCAGTGGCGTAGCTGCTGTGACGCTAGCAGGCGACAAAATATCGCTTTGTACGGGTGCTTCGCTCGCCACTATCTACCCCACTTTTACTTTAAAGATCATTATAACCAGATTAGTAGCTAGACACATCAGCATTGTTAAAAACTAGAGAAATCACCTGTACCCTGACGCATAATCTGAGGGCTTACATCAGTCATATCGATTACGGTTGTCGGCTCATGACCGCAATAACCCCCATCAACAATAGCATCCACATGACGCTCCATTGTTTGCCGTATATCGTAGGGGTCAGTTAGAGGATATTCATCATTTGGCATAATTAGCGTTACGCTCATCATCGGCTCACCAAGTTCGTCAAGCAACGCCTTTACTATCGGACTATCTGGCACTCGAATACCGATAGTCTTTCGCTTTGGGTGCATCAATCGTTTTGGCACTTCAGCTGTTGCATTTAATATAAAGGTGAACGCTCCAGGCGTACTGGCTTTTAAAATTCTAAACGCGCTATTATCAACCTTGGCATAATTAGCAAGTTCAGAGAGATCTCGACAAACTAAGGTAAAGTTGTGTTGTTTGTCGAGCTGACGAATAACTCTAATTCGCTCCAACGCTTGTTTATCGCCAATATGGCAACCAATCGCATACACAGAGTCTGTGGGGTATACGATAACGCCACCACGGCGCACAATATCAGCAATCTGAACTATCGAACGCGCTTGCGGGTTTTCCGGATGTATTGAAAAATACTGGCTACTCAAATTTGACTTCTCCTTCCGCGTTAATCATTAAACACATTGTCTCATAAGCAAGAGTTGATTTGTTTGTAACTACTCGTCCAATTTGATACCGAGAACACTAGGTTAAAGTCGACAAGTGTGGCTAGATCGATACAATGGGCATCCAAAACGCCAGTGGGTATTTCATGAGTAAATTGCAACACTCAACAGTAGATCAGCGCGATAGTAAAGTGAAGTCAAAACCTCCGAGTTTGCTTTGGAATTTGGTGTTCAATCTCATTCTGCCGACACTCATTTTGACAAAACTAAGCGGCGAACAGTTTTTAGGTATCAAACCCGCTATATTGGTCGCCCTAGCATTTCCTCTTGCTTATGGAATAAGAGAATTTATTAACCTGAAAAAGGTTAATTTCTTTTCAGCTCTCGGCATAGTCAGTGTTTCGTTGACTGGGGGCATCAGCTTACTTGAACTCGACCCTGTGTATATCGCCATCAAAGAGGCTGCAATCCCAGGAATGCTTGGTATTGCTACCTTACTGTCCCTAAAAACGTCACAGCCGCTGATTCATACATTTTTACTCAATGAATCAGTCATGAACATGGCCAAGATTTCTAAAGCATTGAAAGACAATAGTGCGGAAGCCGCGTTTGACAAATTATTAGTCAATGCTTCTTGGGTACTTTCAGGTTCATTTTTTCTGTCATCTGCTCTCAACTATATCTTAGCCGTAGTTTTGCTTACCGCGGACCCTGGTACCGAGATCTTTAACCAACAGTTAGGTCGAATGACGGCTCTGAGCTTTCCAGTTATTGCGCTACCCTTGACCCTGTTTTTAATGGCTAATCTAGTTTACGTCTTCCGTGGGATCACTCGCCTAACGGGCATGCCCTTCGAAGATATCCTCAACGTAGAAACCGAGAAAAAATAACTATGTGGTACTCAATCGTAAGTGAAGATGTCGAAAATAGTCTAGCTCTGCGCAGCCAGGCACGTACAGCCCACCTAGCTAGACTGATTGCGCTCAAAGAGCAAGGTAGATTGCTAGTGGCAGGGCCCCAACCGGCGATTGATAACGTAGATCCAGGGGAGGCGGGTTTTACTGGTAGCCTAATCATTGCCGAATTTAACAGCCTTGAGGATGCTCAGCATTGGGCGGAGGCCGACCCGTACATTACAGCGGGTGTTTATAAGGCCGTTACTGTTAAGCCATTCAAGAAGGTACTACCTTAACATCACGGATTTTTTTATTTAATCATAGTATGATTCTTAGATCACAAATATCGGTATACAGCCTTATGAAAATTTCAGCTTTTATTATTCTCTTGGTGTCATTGACAACAGTAAGTTGGTCCCTCGCTCAGGAGCTAACCAATACGGATATAGAAGCCGAGATCACTCTGGAGACAGCCATTCCTGAGACCGAAGGTTTTGGCATCTCAGCGCCTAAAATCGATGCGCAGCGGGTCCCTTTTGAGCCTCAAGTGCGCTATATTTCAGACGAATTTTTCGTACCACTCCGGGAAACACCCTGCCCTCGATGTAAAATAGTTCACTGGGGAATCAAGTCTGGTGTTGTGGTTGACCTGCTCGACTTAAAGGATGGCTGGGGTTTAGTCTCAACTGCTAATGGTTACAAGGGCTGGATGGAAGAACAGTTTATCGCAAAGTCGCCCTCGGGCAGACAGCAACTGACAAAAAGCCAGCTTGCCTTAGATGATGCTGCAGTCAGAATAAAGCAGCTTGAAGATGCGATAGTAATCTTCAAGGATGATATTGAAAATCTTCAACAAAATAATCAACAATTAGAGAGCGATAAGAAGATATTTGCTAGAGAGTTTTCTGAGATGGAGGGAATATCTGCTGACCCAGTAGCGCTGAACCAGCAGAACCAAACTCTTGTCAAGCAGAACCTCCTATTACAAAGCGATAATGATGTATTAAAAGCAGAAGTAGAAATTTTAGAAAACGATAGTAGCAACCAATTCTTTTTATACGGTGCTCTTACGGTATTTTTAGCCGCTGTGCTGGTCGCCTTCATCCCCAAATTGAAGGGTAGAAAAAGACTTTCTGAATGGGGTTAACTGCACGCTTAAAAAATCCACTCACTAAAACCGAACCATTAAGGCCATTAAAAATGTCACGTTTTGTCCTCCTTATATTTTTAATCATCACACCACTGAAATTATTAGCAGCAACCGAGATGTCGGCGGTCAATCCTCAGGTCAAATTGGAGACGGAAAAAGGTAATATTATTATTGAATTATTCCCTAAAAAGGCGCCCGTTTCGGTAGACAACTTCATCAAACATGTGAACAACTTTCACTATGACGGACTTATATTTCATCGCGTCATTAAAGGATTTATGATTCAGACAGGTGGCTTTACGTTTGATTTTACTCCACGAGAATCAGAGCGCCCACGAATAGTTAACGAGGCTTCTAATGGGCTTAAGAACGCGCGTGGGACCGTCGCTATGGCTCGCATGAGCGATCCTGACTCAGCTCAGGCGCAGTTTTTTATTAATCACAGTAGTAACGGGTTTTTAAACAGCAAGGGGGACAGTGTTGGTTATGCTGTTTTCGGCAAAGTAATCAGCGGCATGGACACTGTTGACGAGATTGCAGCGGTTCCAACCGGCGGATTCAGCATGTATCAAGATGTTCCAATAGAGCCTATTCGAATCCTCAGCGCTCATCTACTAAATCCTGATGTTTGGGTGGAAAGCCAAGATCCCGAACCCGCAGTAGCGGTATTTGAACGCCCCATACCCTTAAGGTAACCAAAGAATTTTATGACCGCACTCAGTATCAACCTAAACAAAATAAGTCTATTAAGGAACTCTAGAGAGGGTAACTATCCCAATGTCCTGCAGCATGCTCAGCTCTGTATAGACAATGGCGCTGATGGCATTACCGTCCACCCTCGGCCTGACCAGCGGCATATTAGACCCAGTGATGTTCGAGAACTATCGGCATTGGTACAACCTTTAGCTACGGTGGAATTTAATGTTGAAGGAAATCCATTTGCCCCTGCTGTTGACGACTATCCCGGTTTTATAGCTTTGGTTGAACAAACGAAGCCCGACCAATGCACGCTGGTCCCTGATAATGATAGCCAGCTAACGTCTGATCATGGCTTTGACTTAACGCAGTCTGGTAACACCCTAGAACCCATTATCAGACGTCTCAAGGACCAGGGAATGCGGGTAAGTCTATTTATGGACCCAGATCTAGAGCAAATTAAGCTAGCTTCTGAGATTGGCGCAGATCGAGTAGAACTCTATACTGGCCCTTATGCTGCAGCCTGGGGGAGTGAAAGTGCCGAGTCACTATTTCATCAGCACAAAGAGGCCGCACAGTTAGCGACTTCATTGGGCATGGGCGTCAATGCTGGTCATGATTTAAATTTGCACAACCTTGCTAAATTTGCCTCGATTCCAGGACTCCTTGAGGTATCTATTGGCCATGCTTTTATCGTAGACTCGTTAACGATGGGTATGGCCAGCACCGTGCAGGCCTATAAGAAGTTACTTAACCAACATTAATGGCCACCATGTCTGAGCATACGCAAGCTGCCAACTCCGCAGACTTTAGACACCCGAAGACACTCACACTGAGCTGCATCGGTGCTGGACATGTGGGCTCTACGCTTTGCAGCCTATTGTCCCCGCATGTCCAAATAAATCAGATCATCAATCGCACAGACGGTTCTGCGGGCCAAGCGGTCAAGTTCATTGGAGCCGGTGAGGCCGTTAGTATTAATGATCATTCATATGCGGGTCTAAGGTGTGCTGATATTTGGATGTTAACTTGCCCCGACGACCAAATTCAGTGTGTCGGTGATGCTTTACTCTCATCGGGCGCATTGCAGTCAGGTAATATTCTGTTTCATTGCAGCGGCGCCACGTCATCGACTATTTTCACGAAAGCCGGGGAAATGGGCGTCAAGGTTGCCTCGTTACACCCAGCACATAGCTTTGCCAATCCTAAATCATCACTACAATCTTTCGCCGGCACCACTTGCGCGCTCGAGGGTGATACAGCAGCGACACTCGGACTATCCCGCTTATTCGAAAAAATCGGTGCAAATCTCTTCCCTATTGATAGTGATAAAAAGTCCTTGTACCACGCGTCAACCGTCATGGCTTGTAACAATTTAGTTAGCCTGCTAGAACTCAGTAAGTTAATGTTAAATCAGTCAGGTGTTGACTCAAAAAATCCACATAATCCACTGCAAGTGTTAGTTCAACAAACCTTAAACAACTATTTTGATACAGATGCCCAAAGCGCTTTAACTGGCCCTATTTCGCGGGGAGATGTAAACACTATTGAGACTCACTTAACCGCATTACAAGGCGCACCAACTGCATGGCAACAGGTTTATGCTGGGCTTGGTAGCATAGCAGTAGACATATCCGCGACTCAGGGGAAGGCGTCTTCTGAAGATCTAGAGAGAATTTCTGAGTTACTTACAGCGGCTACCAAAACCATACCAGACATAAAAGGCTAACATGAATCGTACCCAGGCTTCTGATCAGCGCTCCGACAGCACGGAGTATTTAAAGAAAAAACTCTTCTTTGATCAACTTATCACCGTTTACGGTCGCAAGCCGGTCTTAGAAATACTCGATGACGAAAAGCTCGATATTTACCGGCTTCATCTTGCCGACAGTAACCGTGGTGGCGGTATTATTGATCAGATAAAGCAGCTGGCAGAACGGCGTAATATAGAAGTGCTGTACCACAATCGCGCGCAACTGGCGCGTATTTCACGCAATAGTAAACAGGATCAAGGCGTTGCTTGTGACATACACTGCCCAGGCTACCAGCCCTATGAACAAGCCATAAATTCTCTGACCGAAGGGGATCGTAAAGTATTGATTGCTATAGATGGCGTCACTAATCCGCAAAATTTGGGTATGATTATTCGCAGTGTGACTGCCAGTCCCTGCTATGGACTACTTTTGCCCACCAAAGGGGTTGCTGAAATATCATCATTAGTGATTAAGGCCAGCGCAGGTACTGTTTTTAAGGGCACCATATTGCGCTGTGATAGCTTACCAAGCGCGCTCAAAAACCTGCAGCAACGAGGCTTCAAACTATGTATGCTGTCGTCACATGATGCGACACCACTGGCTGACATTACTCGCGATCAATCGATAATCTATATTTTAGGTAATGAGTCAGAGGGCGTCAGTGAGAGTATCGCTTCGCTCTGCGACTATCGTGTTGGCATAGAAATGAACAATGGCGTTGAATCACTCAACGTAGCAGTGACGGCGGCTTTAGTCGCATTTAATGCCGGCTAATCAGCTGGTTCTTGGGTGGCCAGAGCCCATAACGGTGATCTTAATGCCGCGACTAGGGAAACGACTAGAGTGAGACTGGCAATAGTAATAAAAGTAACGCTCAAGCCAACTGCCTGGATTGCCACACCACTCGCCCAAGCGCCAAGAGGTGCTCCACCAAACAAACTCAACTGATAGACTGAGGCAGCTCTGGACCGCAGCGCATGTGGGACTTGGTTATGAAGAATAGTACGGCCTAAGGTCATCGATAACCCCGAGAAAAACCCCCACACATACACAACTGGAAATAGCACCCAAAGACTCGGTATAAAAGCCACTATACCCACTAGGCTACCGCGCCACAGAAAGCTAATAATCATCAACCTACCTGGGCGCTTAAACATTTTGGCACGCTTCATTACGCCAAGATTAGCGCTAACAATACCTAGCGTGAAGGTGATTTGTAGACCCGCATAAAGCTGGGGCCCTCCACCATAGCCCTGCTTGGCTATCAATGGCATTCCCACTAAATAGACGCCAAAGGCTAGAAATCCTGTGGCAAAAACAAGAAAAATTAGATGTAACAGCGCACGGTTTTCAGCAAAAAGGTTAAAGCCTTTGCGAAGTTCGGCTAAAGGGTTTCTAGGCTTAATGACGGCTTCATTAGTAGCCTCGGGTGTCGACTTCATCAGTGGATGGCACTGTCGAATACACCAAGCACTGAAAGCGAACATACACACCTGCAATGCCAGTAATGGAAGTACTCCTACGTTTTCAATCTGACCGGCAAAGAAGAATCCAACACTCTGCGCCACAAACTGAACTGCAACGACCTTAGCAACAGCTTGATGCATCAAGCTCTGATCTGCATAGCCCAGTAAACTTTCTCGCGCCGGCTGAACAAACGCAGAAATTGTGCCAAAGCTTATGGCGAACAGTAGCATCACTGAGAAAGAAAGCTGATCTGTGGCGACTGCTAAAAATAGTAGTCCAACAGGTAACATATAGAGTGCATAAAGAAGTGATAGCCAAGTCCCCCGATGACGGCCATCTGAGACCACCCCCCCCGGCAAAATAAATAGCAAGTTAGGTAACAACAATGCCATTTGCGCCAACCCTAACCGACTGGGAGATTGCTCCAAAACCCCGATAATTAGCCATGGGAAAAGGATGGTATGCACACCCATGGAAAAGTTACTGGAACCAATAGTCGCCAAATAATGACGAAAAGAAAAAGTTTGAGAAGTCACTTATTTGCGACGTTTGCGCAGTACCGCCAGTAGCCAGCCTATAGCAGCACTGAAACTCACGATCAGTCCAAGACCGATTAACATAGACATCAAGTTACTAATCATTAGTGATATTGGTACGTTGTAAACCTCAACTGCCATCAATAAAAAGGCAAAACACGCCAGCATCGATGCAATCCAGGTCGACCGCCGCTTTAGAAAATTTTTTGAAGAAGATTTACTCAATCTACTGGATATCCTATACAGGTTAATGACATTTTGAAACGTCGCTTTACGTCTGTGTCGACAAAAACTTTATGAACTCTGCTTCGTCCATGACTGCCACACCTAATTTTTCGGCTTTAGTGAGCTTTGAACCTGCACCTGGCCCAGCAACGACCAGGTTAGTTTTCGCAGAAACACTTGACGCGACTTTAGCGCCTAAAGCTTGAAGTGCATCCTTTGCTTCAGCTCGGCTCATAACCTGCATACCGCCTGTTAGCACCCAAGTCTGACCTTTCAGGGGCTGTGAACTCTGGTTTGTTAAATCAATATCAAGCCATTTAACGCCCGCGTTGCGCAACGCCCCGATAATTGAAAGGTTGTCGGGGTTGCGAAAGAAATTAACAATATGTCGGGCAACCACCGGTCCAATATCATCTATCTCTAACAACTCCTCCACCGAAGACTGCGCGATTATTTCAATGGCACCAAAGCTATTCGCCAGAGTCTGTGCCGTCGCCTCACCGACCTCACGAATACCTAGCGCGTACAAAAACTTTGCCAGCGTAGTCTGTTTGCTGACATCAATTGCGGCCACTAGATTAGAGGCTGACTTTTGAGCCATACGCTCCAATCCAACCAATCGACTCTCATTAAGCTCATAGAGATCAGCTACCGAAAAAATAATACTCTCATCAACCATCAGTTCAACGAGTTTATCGCCCAATCCATCAATATCCATGGCCTTACGAGAGGCAAAATGTTTGATCGCTTCTTTTATTTGAGCGCCACAAAAAAGACCACCAGAGCAGCGCGCTACGGCCTCACCGTCATTACGTTGAACCGATGACTGACAAACTGGGCAGCGTTCAGGAAATATAATAATCTCGGCATTAAGCGGTCTTTTGTCTAAAACCACCTTGGCAATTTGAGGAATAACATCACCCGCTCTTCGGATAATAACAACATCACCAATCCGCACACCCAATCGCTCTATTTCATCACGATTATGTAGGGTGGCATTACTGACTGTGACACCTCCGACAAAAACGGGTTCCAGGCGCGCAACTGGAGTGATTGCGCCAGTTCGGCCAACCTGAAATTCAACACCTAGCAACTGAGTCATTTCTTCTTGCGCTGGAAATTTTCGGGCGATCGCCCACCTTGGCGCTTTCGCAACAAACCCTAGTCTCTCTTGTAGAGCTAATTCGTTTACTTTATAGACAATACCATCAATATCGTAGGGCAGCTTATTGCGTCGATTCGCCAGCCGTTTGTAATAGTCTGCGCAAGCATCCACGCCGGTGACTGTTTCAACGTACTCATTAAGTTTAAACCCCCATCCACAGAGCGCTTGAAGCATACCTTGATGAGTGGTGGGTTTACTCTCAGCCTGATACTGACCAACGCTATAGGCACACATTTCCAAGGCCCTACCGGCGGTCACCTTTGAGTCTAATTGACGTAAACTGCCTGCCGCGGCGTTGCGCGGATTCACAAAGGTCTTACCTCCCACTGCTCGAGCGGCTTCATTGAGTGCCTCAAAACCTGCCTTAGGGAGATATATTTCGCCGCGCACCTCAAGTATGTCCGGAACATTGTCACCTTGGAGCTTCAGTGGCACGCTCTTAATAGTGCGTACATTGGCCGTTATATCCTCACCGACACTACCATCACCCCGCGTTGCGCCATAAACTAAAATGCCGTCACGATACAAAATACTAACCGCAGCCCCATCTAACTTTGGCTCACAGACATAGTCTATTTCACTCGCATGGTTGAGTCGGTCTTTGACTTTACGCTCAAAATCCTGAAGCTCAATATCACTAAACGCATTATCCAAGGAGAGCATCGGTAGTACATGTTTGATTTGCGAGAAGGATTCAAGTGCCACACCGCCAACTCGCTGAGTTGGTGAATCCTGGGTAATAATATTGGGGTGGAGTTCTTCGATGCCTTGTAATTTCCGCATTTGCCGATCGTACTCACTATCTGGCACTGAGGGATTATCGAGAACATAATAGTGATGATTGTGCTGATTTAACTCGGCAACCAGATTGCTGTATTCCTGAAAGGTAGTCTCGGGGATCAACGCCATTAGGCTAACTCCGTTGGCTATTCATGATCATTTGACTGCTGAAGATTCGCCTTTTTTGCCCGCTGGCGGTAATGATCTATGGTTTGGAGTGTCATCGAACTGCGGGACTCATCCATCACGTTTAGGGGCAATTTTTCAGCCATCTTATTAATCGCTTCGATCATTATCTCAAATGCACCGCTGGGGTCGTCTAGATCGTCTAGCGCCATAAACAAAGTCACACCTGGCGTAGTAATCTTAGACATAGTATTTAAATCAAAGGTGCCAGGATTTACTAAGTTAGCCATGCTGAATAATACTGGCCCCGATCCATCGTCACTAATATGGCGGTGGAAAATTTTCATCGCTCCGTACCGCAACCCTACCTCAACTGATACGGCTAAAAGATCTTCGCCTTTAAGCGTTTCCCCTTTGTTAGCCATTAAGTGCATTACTAGGACGTCCTGGGGAGCATCAGAACTTGTTTGTTTAACGACTTCAGGCTCTACCACCGGAGGCGCTAAGTCACTAAATTCATCATCACGACTTGCAAATATGGAATGATCTAGATCAAAGCCCTGCTGCTCTGGCTGCTTAGAAAAGTTAAAATCACTAGCTCTAGTGCTAGATTTTTCCGTCACATCTAAATCATCCACTGATCTTGAGCCGACCACTCTAGAGCCACCGGAAGGAAACTGGCTATGATCTAGTGCATCATCAAAATCATCGGTGTCGGTGTCGGTGTCGGTGTCGGTGGACGGTTTAAATTTACGCGACGGCATTTGTAAATTCTCATAACGGTTACGCTTTATACGACGTACTCCGTCAAGAACCACACCAATCAACACTAGAATAGCGACCGAAATAAGTATTTCCCTGGGACCAAAAAAATCCATATCAGACTCTTATGCAACAAATAGCGAGTTGGTCGTTAACATCATTTGTCATAGCTTATAACCATCCTCATAAAGATCAAATAATTAAGCACTGGCGAGTTCAGCCGCTTGGTCAACATCTACCGTGACCAACCTAGAAACTCCAGGTTCATGCATAGTTACACCCATCAGTTGGTTGGCCGCTTCCATCGATATTTTATTATGGGTAATAAAAATAAACTGAACCTGATCCGACATCTCCTTAACCATTGCCGCATAACGTGCCACATTGGCATCATCCAAAGGCGCGTCAACCTCATCGAGCATACAGAACGGCGCAGGGTTTAATTTGAAGATTGCAAACACCATTGCAATGGCCGTGAGCGCCTTTTCGCCGCCTGATAGTAAATGAATTGACGCATTTTTCTTTCCTGGAGGCCTTGCCATTAAGGTGACCCCAGTATTGAGCAGATCATCACCCGTCATTTCTAAATAGGCATGTCCACCGCCGAATAGTTTTGGAAACAAGGCTTGAATATGAGTATTGACCAATTCGAACGTTTCTTTAAATCGAGTCCGAGTAGTTCGATCAATTTTCTGGATCGCAGACTGCAACGTCTGTAGTGCCTCTTCAAGCTCTTGGTTTTGCTTATCCAGATAGTCCTTGCGCTCAGATTCAATTTTGTACTCATCAATTGCCGCTAAGTTAATCGGCCCGAGACGCTGTATACGATTGGCGATTAGCTGTAATTGCTCTTCCCAATCAACAAGTTCAGCTTCCTCTGCCAGTGCTCCTAACAGATCCGCTAATACCCCGTTTTTATCATTTATTTGTTCTTCAATAGTGAGACTGAGAGTACTTATTTCCTGAGCTGACAACCGCTGCGCCTCCAACTCAACTTGTAGATTTTGCAATTCCAGCTCTAGATCACCGCGTCGTTTTTCCTGCTCCCGAGATTCGTACTCTGTCGCTTCGACCTGCTTGCGAGACTCACTCAGTTCATCCTCTACCTTGAGCCGTGCTTCCAACTGCTGTTCTAATTGTTGCTTGTGATCATCGGTGGGGTCTTCTTTAATTTCAAATGCAACACGCAACTCAGCGCGACGCTCCTGAAGTCTCCCAAACTGTGATTCTAGGCGTAGGATTCCACCCTTAATCGACGCAAGTTGCGTACTCAGAGAACTCTCACGCAGTGCCAGTTGCTGGCGATTATCGCGATGTTGGCGAGCCGTTTGGCGCGCATCATCAAGAGCTGTTCGCAACGCATCACGCTGATTAACAAGTCCTGTTCTACGCTCCGTGTCGGCATCCATTTTTTCAATCGACTCTTGCAGAACTACCCTAGCGGTAGCCAAGTTTTCAGTTTCAGTGTAAGACTGCTCTCGAACATCAGTCAATTCTGCGTCTGCCCGTGCCTTGCGTGCTTTAAACTGCTCAATTTGTACTTCAAAACCACTCAGCTTAGAGCGCAGCTCCGCATAGTTGCTCTGCTGTTCTTCAATAGTCTGAGAGATTTTCTGACGCGTTGCCTCAAGGTCTCGCAAGGTTGAACTATTTTCTTCCCGCTGGGTTTCAAGGCCTTCGATAGACTCACTAAGTTCTGCAAGGTGCTGGTCAATCGTATCCAATTCCTGTTTCCGCTGGAGAACGCCAGTAGTTGCGTCTTTATCTCTAGCTACACGCGCCCAGTTGAACCCCAGCCAAATACCATCGGCGGTCACTACAGACTCATGAACAGATAATGTTGACTGCAAAGCAAGAGCCTCAATTAGTGAATCAGCAACAAACACACTGGCTAAAAGAGTCTTGGCGGAATTACCCTCCACCAGATCACTCAATAACTGCCCTTTTGTAGAGCTGAAAGAATATTTACCGCTATCCGGGCTAATGAACAACAATTCACCTTTAGTGAAACTTTGCATCAGCTCAATAGAGCTGGCCATGTCATCAACCGCAATAGCTTGTAAATAACTTCCTAATACAGTTTCTACCGCAAGCTCCCAACCAGCCGTAGCCTTTAATTGATCGGCCAACCTGGGTTGCTTATCAAGACCTACAGTGCTTAGCCACTGTAGCTCGTCACCATCACCCATAGCCGCCTGCTGTAATGCTTGAAGCGAAGCCTGACGACCTTTTAAGGTTTGTTGAGTGACACGCAGGTCGTCGCACGATGTGTTGGCTTGCAACGTAGAATCACGCAATTTCTCAATCGCCAGACGATTCTCTTGCCGTTGGCCATCGGTGAGCATTCGCGACTGTTCAATAGTCTCAAGACTTTTCTTGATCGCTACCAATTCTTCCTCAGCAGGGCTAGCCTGAAAGCTAATGGCTTCAGCCTCTAAGCTTTGCTGTTTTTCTGTCAAGCGCCGCATCAATTTTTCAAGGTGCTGAATACGTGATTGTTGCACTTCAGCTTGCTGTCGTGGGCTGGCAGAATTTTGATTAAATTCATCCCATTGCTGCTGCCACTCTTTCATCGCCAGCTCAGCCTCTTCGAGCGCATCAGCAGAGACAATCTCAAGTTCACCAGCGTGCTTTAGCGCTGGACTCAACTCATCAAACTCTGCCTGCCAACCAGAAACCTTACTTTTGTCAGCCTTAAGATGCTCGTCAGTTTCTCGATAATTGCGCTCTGTTTGCTGGAGTTCTCTATCAATATCTTGGGCGCGCTGCTGCGCATGCTCAATCGCTTGCTCTATACGCGTAACTTCGCCACCAATTTTGTAAAATCGCGCCTGTACTTCGTTAAAAGCATCGCTTTGGTCCGTAAACTGCGTTCGTAATTTCTCGATACTTGTATCGCAATGACTGCGCTGAGTAACAATCTTCTCTTTCTCAATTTCAAAGCCACCAATAACGGCTTTGAGAGCTAAGGCATCTTGGTTATAACCTCGCCACTTAAGTGTCAATAACTCTGCACTTAATTGCCGCTCTTGTTTCTTGAATTCAGAGTATTTTTCAGCAGATTTTGCCTGTCGCTCCAAACGACTTATCTGCCGTCCCAACTCATCGCGTATATCAGTTAACCGTTCTAAATTTTCCATGGTGCGCTGCATACGACTCTCGGTCTCTCTGCGCCGCTCTTTATATTTGGAAATACCGGCAGCCTCTTCGATATAAATACGCAATTCGTCGGGCTTAGACTCGATCAATCGGGATATCATTCCCTGCTCTATAATGGCGTAGCTTCTTGGGCCCAAACCTGTTCCAAGAAAGATGTCGGTGATATCACGGCGACGACACTTACTGCCATTTAAATAATAGTTAGATTGGCCATCTCGAGTCACTTTGCGCTTGATACCAATTTCATTATAGGCGGCATATTCACCCACAATACGTTGCTGGGTATTATCGAAAATCAACTCTACCGAAGCCTGACCTACCGGCTTTCGGCCACCAGAACCGTTAAAGATGACATCTGACATAGAGTCACCGCGGAGGTTTTTCGCAGAGCTCTCGCCCATAACCCAGCGCACAGCATCAATGACATTTGATTTGCCACAACCGTTCGGCCCAACCACTGCACAGAGGTTACTGGGAAATTTCACATTAGTCGGATCGACGAAGGATTTAAATCCTGACAGTTTGATTGATTTAAGCCGCATATTTAGCCATTTCGAGGTTTTAGCCTAGCCGTTGGGCGCTGTTAATGTCAGATTAGCATAGTTCTAAGTTTACACATTATCCGCATGACACAAAACACTAAATCAGTCATTTATAAAGTTAGTTTCGAGAACTGAACACCACATCGAATTATTTTCGCTGTCGATCGATGGATAAACTGACGTTAACACCCTTCTCATTAAGCACAATAGTATCACTTACAGCTTCCCAATCACCCGATTGAGGCGTTGCTGAGCCCGATAAAGATAATCGAGCCACAACCTTTACTCGGCTCGCAGTTGATAGCTCTTGGCCTGCAACAAGGGTATCCATGTCCGTTAATAAGATAGTAGCGGGTAATTGAAATACACTTATCTTTTTTGCAGCTAAAGGCATTGGCGAACCATCTACTCGTAACACTGCAACAAACACTCTCTGATCTGGACTAGCTGGCACCCGCGGATCAATACTGACATAAGCAGAGACACTATGGCTCTGTCCGATAGTATTTGTCGTTAGACTCCCATCAGACGATAAGACGAGGAGGCGTTGCGCACCATCAATACCGGCTTGCAGCCCTTGAAATATCGCGCCAGCGGGGTTCAACTGCTGCTGCGCGCGCCGCCAATAAGTAATCGCCAGACTGGGGTCATTATTAGAGAATGCCTCGATCCCTTTTAGCCCAAGTACCGTCTGACTCGTGGCATCTGCGGCAAACGCAGCGTCAACCGCAGTGGTAACCCGGGGTGTAAACCGATTTCCCTCCAACAAAAACAGTGACTCAGCATACTGAGCCAATAAAAAACTATCAGCAGGTTCAACTTTAAGTGCTGCAGCGAAATATTGATTAGCACCGGCAATGTCATCGTTACTAATGGCCCACTGCGCCAACATTGCCCAATAATAAATATTTCTTGGTCGGCTTATCACTCTCTCTTTCAATGCGTCGATCAGCTCAACATCCCATTGCGGCGACCCTAAATTAATACTCTTAGAGCTTTGAGCTTCAATCAAAGCCGCAATTTCTTGATCGTCAATCGCTCCTATTTGCTGGTAAACAGCAATAGTAGCCAACGGAAACGCAACCAGTAAAATAGGTAACAGCCACAATCCGCCGGCAAGATCCTTGGGCTTTTGTTGAGACTCTAATGTGGTGTTAGCCAGTAACAACTGCTCAGCCTCAGCCAGTAATCTTTTGAATTGTTGAGCGTTAATATCTCCTAAATCCAACTGCCGCTGAAACTGCTCCTGCTGTTCTTTAAAGAGCCGTACATTGTCTTTTTCAGCTATTTTGGACTGCTCTTTACCTTTGGCGATTGATGAATCTTTGTTGAAAACAAAGGGATAGAGAACGAATAAAAAACCAATGGCCATGAGAGCCAGAATCCAAGACAGCATCGTTATTTATTTCCATCTTTTAGTAATTCAGCAAGACGCTGCTGCTCAGTCTGAGTAGTATCTCGCTGAACCTGCGGAACGGCTTTAGGGCGACGACTCAGTCCAAAAACAATGGCCATCCCAATCAACAAAATCACTACAGGCGCCAGCCACAATAAATACGTATTGTTATTAACTTGCGGGCGGTAAAGGATAAACTCAGAATAACGCGCAGTAAGATACTGTTCTATCTCGGGATTAGTCATCCCAAGCTCCAATAGTCGTTGCACTTCCGCCCGTAAATCCTGAGAAATCGGTGAATTAGAATCAGCAAGATTCTGATTTTGGCATTTTGGGCAGCGCAGCTCCGTAATCATGGTTTGATAGCGGGCGGTGTATGAGGGGTCCGAAAAAACCACCAAATCAGAGGTGGCAATCACTGCCCCTGTCGCTAACAAAAACATGACGAAGGCCAAGCGTTTCATAGCGCTTCAGCCTTTAGCTTTGCATGTAGATCAGCAAATTCGTTCTCCCAAACTCGGTCATCAATGACCCCAACTCGACGATAGCGAATATTGCCTTGAGCATCGATAAGAAAGGTTTCTGGAGCACCATAAACCCCCAAATCTATCCCTAAAGACCCCCTTAAATCGAATATAGAAAAGGCATAGGGATCGCCGCGTAAACTCAACCAATCGAAGGCATCCGCGCGATTATCTTTGTAATTTAAGCCAATGATTTTGACGCCACTCTCAGCAAGCTGATTGAGTTTGGCATGCTCAATTCGACAGGCATAACACCAGGTGGCCCACACATTGACTAAAGCCACTTCGCCAATTAACTGCTGCTCGTCAATAAACCCTTGCTCTGGGTCTAGCGCCTCTAATTTAAATGCCGGGAAAGGCTCACCCACCAGGGCAGAGGGCAATTCGGTCGGATCACCATCCAAACCCAGTAATAGAACAACAGAGAGGACCACAAATAAAGCCACCGGAAGAAATAGCGCAAATCGAATCAAGCTGCGACCCCTCCAGCACTGGCTGCAGAGGTTAATCGATTTTTTCGTCGCCGATAACGCTTGTCATTAGCGGCAATTAAACCACCCAGTGCAACCATTAAGGCGCCGAGCCAAATACAACGCACGAAAGGTTTCACTTGCGCTCGGATTGCCCAGGCATCCCCCCCGAGAGGCTCGCCTAATGAGACATAGAGATCCCGATGCAACTTGCCATCGATCGCGGCTTCCGTCATGGTCTGCTCTGCCGCTTTATAATTGCGCTTCTCAGGCCACAGAGTGGTCACCAATTGATCTCCCTTGGTAACAATGACCTCACCACGAAAAGCGGTAAAGTTGGGGCCATTGGCGGGCTTTACTCCGACAAATTGGAAGCTATATTCACCCAATTCTACGTAATCACCGGGGACCATTCGCACATCGCGCTGCTCATCGTAACTAGCACTCAGACCAACACCCAATACGCACACCGCCAAACCAACATGAGCAACTATCATTCCCCAGTAACTACCCGTTAAACCTTTTAAATTAGAAACTTTACCCCCGACTTTTAGTAGCAAATCTTCCAAGCTCATGCTGATCACCCAAAAAACCAGCATAAGAGTCAGTACCGCACTTAGCGAATAACTGCTCCAGGTTAGCTGTTCCACAGCCAACGCGGGTAATAGCAACCCCAAAACCACACTAATGACGCCTGGAATTAAACCCTTGCGGAGCATACTCATCCCATCAGTCGATCGCCATCGCGAGAAACCGGCAAATCCTAAAAACAGCATTAGCACCGTTGTGATAGGTACAAAGAAAAAACTAAAATATGGGGGACCGACAGAAATCTTACCCATGTCCAGTACATCCGCCAGTAGCGGATAAAGCGTACCGACCAAAATCATAGCTGTAGCACTCACCAGTAAGACATTATTGATCAACAACATGGTCTCTCTGGACCATCCTTGATAGTCCGATGATGAACTCATCTGTGGCCCGCGTAACGCAAACAGAAGCAGTGACCCACCGACCACGACAAACAAAAAGGCCAGAATAAAAATACCACGTTCTGGATCGCTGGCAAAAGCATGCACCGAGGTGAGAATACCCGAGCGGACTAAAAACGTACCTAGCAGACTCAACGAGAAAGTGAAAATAGCTAACAGCAATGTCCAACTGCGAAAAACACCACGCTTCTCACTGGCGGCAATACTGTGCATTAGCGCAGTGCCAACTAACCATGGCATAAAGGATGCATTCTCAACAGGGTCCCAGAACCACCAACCACCCCAACCCAATTCATAGTAAGCCCACCAACTGCCCAAGCAGATACCAATGGTCAAAAACATCCATGCACTATTGATCCACGGTCTCGCCCAACGTGCCCAAGCACTATCGAACTGACCACCAATCAAAGCGGCAATGGCAAAGGCAAAAGGTACCGCAAAACCGACATAACCCATATATAGCATCGGCGGGTGCACAATAAGACCAAAGTCCTGGAGCAGCGGATTTAAGTCACCCCCCTCCAACGGCACCACCGGAAGAATTCTTTCGAAAGGATTGGAGGTCAACAGTAAAAATAATGCGAATCCAACCGCAATAAAACCTAATATCGAAAGAACTCTGGCAGAGAAAACCAAAGGCATTCTTCGACTAAACAAAGCTACCGCCGCAGTCCAGCCAGCCAGTATTAGCGCCCACAATAACAAGGACCCTTCATGGGCTCCCCAAACGGCACTCAGCTTGAAACGGTCAGGCAGCAACGTATTTGAATTATTTGCTACATATGCTACAGAGAAGTCATCATTAAGAAAGGCCATGGCCAAACAGGCAAAAGACAAAGCAATAAACACAAATTGTCCGTATGCCATGGTCTGCCCCAGACGCATCCAGCTCTGGTAACCTTTGAACGATCCCGCCATTGGCACCAATGTTTGACACACCGCCATGCAGAGCGCAACGATTAACGCAACATGACCCAGTTCAACTGTCATAACTTTTCCGCTTTACGTTTCTGTTTGGCTTTATAAGCAGCATTCATCGATTCAGCGACCTCGGGCGGAGTATATTTTTCATCGTGTTTCGCCAACACCTCTGAAGCCTGCAATACTCTATTTTGGTCAAGTCTACCTGCCGCAATTGCTGCCTCATTCTCTGCGAATAAATCCGGTAGAATTCCGGTATAGCGAATCCCTAACACTGCAGTACCATCGGTAACATCAAAGTCTACCGCCAGGGAATTGGGATCCCTGCGCACACTGCCCTCTACGACCATGCCGCCAGCGCGAATAAACACATCTGCAGGAGCTTCACCCGACATGACCTGAGACGGCGTGTAAAAATAGTTAGCATTTTGCCCGAGCATATAGATTATTAATCCGCTAGCAATGGCAGAAGCAGCAACAATCATTACCACGATTTGTAACCGCTGTTTACGCAGTGGGTGCATTAGACAATCTCTCTACTGGCATTTTGGCGCAACTGCTCACGAGCAACGTCTTGAGCAATCTCTTCAATAACATGACGGCGCTGTAGCAAGGGATTGATAATCAACCATGCTATTAAGGCTAACGTGACTAAAACTGCAGTCCACACATAGATTCCATGGCCCGCCATATGCAACATTCCGCTCACGTTATCGAACTGAAAATTCACTATTCCGCTCCTAAATTCTTATTTGTAGCCTGTTTTACCAAACCACGTACCCAACTGGTCTTTCGTTCGCGAGACAATATCTCTACGCGCACCGACAGTATTAGGGCCACTGCATAAAAACAATAAAAACCCAAGATCATCACCAACAACGGTTGAAACATATCTGGGTGCATGGACGGTGCTTCTGTAAAACTAATAGTTGCCGGCTGATGCAAGGTAAACCACCAATCCACTGACTTATAAATAATGGGAATATTAACCGTCCCTACCAACGCCAATATGGCACTCGCTTTATTAGCCACGTCTTTACTATCAAAGGCATACTGCAGAGCCAGCACGCCCATATATAAAAATAAAAGAATTAGCATTGATGTGACGCGTGCGTCCCACACCCAATAGCTACCCCAGGTAGGCTTGCCCCATACAGCACCCGTAAATAGAGCCAAAAATGTCAATACCGCCCCCAATGGCGCGGCGCATTTCATTACCATATAGGATAATTTCATCTTCCAAATTAACCCTATAGCGCCTGCGGCTGCCATCAGAAAATAGCCTGCTAGTGCTAAAAATGATGCTGGTACATGCAGGTAAATGATACGGAAACTATTACCCTGCTTGGCATCTTGAGGCGCAAATGCCAAACCCCACACTAAACCGCTCGCTAATAGCAAAACGGTCAATGCACCCAACCATGGTAGCCAGCGGCTTGTGGACTCATAAAACCAGCGCGGCGAGCCCATGCGATAAAACCAATTCCAATTCCAATTCATAATCTAGTTCAAATCCTAATTAATCGTGGTCAGGCGTAATACACTTACAATCGCCAAAGGACAAAGTGCAATAGCAACGGCCAGCATAGCACCCAGAATTGCCAACGGACCACTCCAAGCAAGACCTTCGATACTGTATTGAGCCGTAGCGCTACCAAAAATAATTATGGGCATATAAAGAGGCATTACTATTAGTGTTAATAGTAAGCTCCCTTTTTGGAGCGACACTGTCAACGCGGCACCCAAGGCCGCCAGTAAACTTAGGCAACCTGTGCCAACAGCCAACCCAGCCATCATCGGCAAATAACCGGCGGTGGGCAGCGACAGTAAAAGTCCCAAAAGTGGAGATACTAACGTCAAGGGCAAACCAGTGGTCAGCCAATGCGCCGTGACTTTACCCAACACCGGCATCACTAGCAACTGCGGACTGATCAGCATCTGTTCTAATGACCCGTCGTGATAGTCGCTAGCAAACAAACTGTCGGCTGAGAGCAAAGTCGCTAAAAGCGCCATAACCCAAATAATGCCCGGCGCGATATTCTTAAGTAACTCAGCATCGGGAGTTATCCCCAAGGGAACAAAGGTCGCGGCCATAAGGAAAAAAATAAGCGGGCTAGCAACCTCGCCTCGACGGCGATTAATGAGTCGCAAATCACGTCTAAGAAAAGCTAAAAACCCCATATTTGAGATCATTCTTAATTCGCTCCCGTACTTAGCTGATTAACCAGCGAGTAGCGACGCACAGCATCCATAGCAATAGGTTGGTGCGTAGACAGCACAACCGAACCACCACCATCGACATGTTTTTGCATACACTGCTCAACCAAGGCTACACCTTGGCGGTCTAAGGCAGTAAACGGCTCATCGAGAAACCAAATTTTGGGCGGCGACAACAGCAGTCGCGCCAATGCCACACGCCGTTGCTGTCCGGCGGAAAGTCGATAGCAAGGCATATCAGAATAACCGGTTAATTGGACACTATCCAACGCCGCCAAAAGCTCTTCGCAGTCGATTGGACGGCCCACCATCCAACTGAGATTTTCTTCTGCGGTCAATGTCATTTTGACCGCAGACTGATGGCCTAAAAAAAGCAGATTAGAAAGATATTCAAATCGACACTCAGATAAGTGCCTACCCTGGTAGTAAATGTCGCCATGAGTTGCCGTCAATGCCGAGGTTAACAGGCGAAGTAACGTCGTTTTTCCACTACCATTAGGACCCTCTACCTGCAGTATTTCACCGTCACAGACATCCAGACACACAGAATCGATGACCTGAATGTCGTCGCGCTCAAAGCACAAATCTTTAACCGACAAAAGAGATGGTTCAACCACCATGTAGCCTCAAAATAAAATTAAAAAAATTATAGTGCATTATGCCAAAAATCAACCTGCATGGGTGGCCTTTGACTAATTTAATTCATAAACAATAACGCACAAATTTATCATTATGTGACTGTCATGATAAAACATTATGCTAATGTTTAAGGGTTTAGATTGAGGTCAATACGCTTGGCACTTACAATGTCGAAAAGGATAATCTAACCATGCAAATCTATCGAGTTGGCGGCGCCGTTCGTGACAAATTACTCAACTATCCCTGCCATGAGAATGACTGGGTAGTTGTTGGCAGCTCACCAGAAGAGATGGTAGCCCTTGACTATCGTCCGGTGGGGCAAGACTTCCCAGTTTTTATTGATCCTCGTAGTGGCGAGGAGTATGCCTTGGCGCGCACAGAACGAAAATCTGGCATTGGTTATGGTGGCTTCACTTTTCATACATCACCAGACATAAGCCTTGAAGACGATTTGATTCGCCGTGATCTGACCATTAATGCGATGGCAGAGGCCGATGATGGCACTATTATTGACCCCTACGGCGGCCAACAGGATCTTAATAATAAAATTTTGCGTCACGTATCAGCGGCTTTCGCAGAGGACCCGTTGAGGGTATTGAGAGTTGCTCGATTCGCCTCTCGCTATGCTCACCTTGGCTTTACGGTTGCTCCAGAAACATTGCAGCTAATGAAGGCCATTGTTGATCGTGGTGAAATGACGGCACTGGTGGCTGAACGCGTATGGAAAGAAACTCAGCGGGCATTGTGTGAACGCTCTCCTGATGTCTTTATAGAAACATTGCGGTCCTGTGGTGCGCTGGCTATTTTGCTGCCTGAGGTCGAGGCTCTGTTTGGTATTGAACAGCGCGCAGATTTTCATCCAGAGATCGACACTGGCATTCATACCCTGATGGCACTGCAGCAATCGGCGCTATTAACCGATAAAGCCACTATTCGTTTTACAGTACTGGTCCATGATTTAGGCAAAGCCATCACACCAAAAGACATTCTCCCTAGACATACTGGTCATGAAGCGCGAGGGTTACCACTGGTTAAACAAGTTTGTGATCGGCTAAAGGTTCCCAACCAACATCGTCAGTTAGCAATGGTGGTGACTGAATATCACTTAATGTGTCACAAATCACTTGAGTTCAAGCCAGAATGGTTGCTAAAACTGTTAACCGTTATTGGCGCCCTCAAGTCCGCGGAAAAACTGGACGACTTTTTACTCTGCTGTATGGCGGACGCCAAAGGGCGAAAGGGGCTAGAGATGCAAGAATATGCGCCTAATAGATATTTGCGAGAGGCCCGCGAGGCCGCCATTGCCGTACAAGTAACAGATTTAGTCGCCAGTGGCATCAAAGGTGCGGATATCGGAACACATTTAAAGCAACGCCAAATTGAAGCTTTAAGCGAATTTAAACAACATTATCAGCCATAGCCCATAAGGTATTTACATGCACTCTGACAACGCTCCAATGAATCCTGTGATCCTAATTACCGGCGCGGCTCGACGCATCGGCGCAGTTATTGCCGAGGTATTTCACAAGCAGGGTTACACCATTGTTATTCACTACAATCGGTCTGCTGCTGCTGCTAACAAACTTTGTGATCAGCTTAATGAGCAACGCCCAGATAGCTGCCTTCTGGTGCAGAGTGACCTCAATGACATGAATGGATTAACCAAAATTGCCGACTTAGTTCGCTCCGTAGGCCGCCTCGACGTATTAGTGAACAACGCCTCTAGCTTTTATCCAACGCCACTGGCCGACTGTGACGATCAGCAATGGGATGACCTGATTAATAGCAACCTTAAGGGCCCCTTTTTCCTCTCACAAAAACTATCTAGCATGCTCACAGACAGTAGTGGTGTTATCGTAAACATCTCTGACATGCATGCTCGACAGGCACTTAAGAGTCACCCTATTTACTCCATCGCTAAAGCGGGCAACATCGCAATGACAAAGACGCTGGCTAAGGAGTTAGGCCCCAACGTCCGTGTCAACAGCGTCGCCCCCGGAGCAATTCTGTGGCCAGAACATGAATCTGATGACATCAGCAAGCAATCATCAGTGCTCAGCAATGTGCCGATGGGTCGTTTGGGAACAGAGCGGGATATTGCCGATACTGTGTATTTTTTAGCGGTCGAGGCAACCTATATGACAGGCCAGACAATCGCCGTTGATGGTGGAAGTTCCAACAGCCTTTAAGCAATTTAGCGCAGTAACTGTTGGTCACGCCAGATGAACTCCACTGACCATAGATTTTGCTTTGCCTTATCGTATTGATTCCAGTGCTCAGAATAGGTTCTGCCGGTTTTTGGATGTAATGCATCTGGCGCAAGGTCTGCCATTGGAAGCAGTACGAATGCATTCTTAAGAATTTCATCTCGCGGCAACTCTATGCCGTCTCGGTGCCCACAGATTGCATCAACCGTAAGAATATCAATATCCAAACTACGAGGACCAAAGCGCGCTGCGGTGCGGTCTCGACCGTTGTCGTTTTCTATTGCTTTAAGAATCAGCGATAACTCACCCACTGACTTGTCAGAGTGAATCCCGACTACTAAATTATAGAAATTATCGCCTTCAAAACCGACAGAGTCGCTCTCATAGACCGGCGAGAGCAACAGTTCTCCAAACTCACCATGCAGGGCATCCAAAGCTGCCTCTATCCGCACATGGCGGTCAATGTTACTACCCAAACTGAGGTAGATGAGGGCCACTAGCTGCGCTCTCCGCGCTCGATAATAATACCAACATCTTGAGAGCCACGAAGAGCACCAGGCTTACTAACACGAAGCTTTAACCAGGGTACCGAAAACTCATTGCGAACAATTGAGGCAATTTCCTCAGCCATGCGCTCCACTAGCAAAAATTCACTGGCCTCTATAAAGGCTATTAGACGCTTAGCAATCGATTTGTAATTAAGGGCATACTGAATATCATCAGTCTCCGCGGCACGCACAATATCATGCGCCATTTCCAAGTCGAGACTGACTGTTTGCTTGACCTCTCTCTCCCAATCATAGATACCTATAATAGTCTCAATACGCAGATCTCTGATGTAAACAATATCCATTAAACGGATTCCTGTAATTTAATTTTGCCCGAGGGCACATTTAGCTGTTCTAGTGGCCAGCGCGGTGTAGCCGTAATGGTCATTGGATTACGCTCCCCAGCTAGCATTCTCTGACACCCTGCGTAGGCAATCATAGCCCCATTATCCGTGCAAAACTCATGGCGTGCATAAAACACCTCGACGCCCTCTTTCCCAAGCGCGACCTTTAACTTGTCTCGCAACCGAGTATTTGCCGACACACCACCCGCAATCACTAACGTTTTCATACCCGCAACCACAACTGCCCGACGGCATTTAATGACCAATGTATCCACCACTGCTTCCTGAAAACCTGCACAAATATCAAGGATAGTCTGCTCATCGGGCAATACATCATCGCCACGATGCTTTTGAATTAAGTTGCGTGTATGGGTTTTGAGCCCTGAAAAACTAAAGTCTAAACCGGGCCGGTCAGTCATTGGTCGGGGGAAACTAAAACGATCAATCTGTCCCCGCTCCGCCATTGCCGCTAGCACTGGACCACCGGGGTAATCCAAATCAAGCATTTTTGCGGTTTTATCAAAAGCCTCTCCGGCTGCATCATCCAGAGATTCACCCAGTAACTGATAATCTCCAACCGACTTGACAGACACTAGCTGTGTGTGACCTCCAGAGACTAACAGAGCGACAAAAGGAAAAGTCGGCGGCGTTGACTCCAACATTGGGGCCAGCAAATGCGCCTCCATATGATGCACGCCCAATACCGGAATATCTAATGCAAACCCTAAAGCTGTCCCTGTAGCTCCACCCACCATTAAGGCACCCATCAGACCAGGGCCAGCCGTGTAGGCAATGCCGTCTAACATATGTTTATTAACCTTTGCCGCAGACAATACTTCATCCAACAGGGGTAAAATTTTTCGAACGTGATCTCGCGAGGCAAGTTCGGGAACCACTCCGCCATACTCGGCATGCAACAGAGTCTGCGAGTAGAGCCGGTGCGCCAGCAAACCACGGTCACTGTCATACACCGCAACCCCGGTTTCATCGCAAGAAGTTTCTATACCCAAAACAAGCATAGTATTACGCACCTAATTAAGTTTTTTAGAATTTGAAAAGGAATTATAACAAGACTTGACCAATGGCGGTAAGATCCTTATCCCGCCTGAGAAGATAGTTCAGCTACAATAATCAAAAGACCACTAAAAAATGCCCAAAAAGACTTTGCAACAAATCAGCTAAGTGTATAGAATACGCGCCGTTGAACAGTCAGATGCGGAATGGTCCCATCGACAGTTACTTAAACTACAGGAATAAGCATACATGCCAAGTGTACGTATTAAAGAAAACGAGCCCTTTGACGTAGCGCTACGTCGTTTTAAACGCTCTTGTGAGAAGGCCGGTGTTTTGGCTAAAGTGCGAAGCTGCGAATTTTACGAGAAGCCAACCTGGGTACGTAAGCGTAAAGCTGCTGCCGCGGTTAAGCGTAATCAAAAGCAAGTTTCTCGCGAATCACGTAAGTTTACTCGGCTTTATTGATCTCCCGTCGAAACGTCGGTTGAGATAATGTAGTATCAAGGAGCGCCTAGTAGGCGCTTTTTGTGTTTCTGAAATCCTTTAAATAGTTACCAGGAGTTGTTCCATGTCGATGAAAAGCCAAATTACGGACGCAATGAAAGATGCCATGCGGGCCAAAGACAAACCTCGCCTTGGTGCTATTCGTCTAATGCTCTCTGAAGTTAAGCGTATTGAAGTCGACGAGCGTATCGAAATTGACGATGAGCGCTTGCTAGCTATTCTTGACAAAATGATCAAACAACGACGTGATTCCATTACTCAGTATGAAGCCGCTGGGCGCGATGAATTAGCAGCCATCGAGATTGCCGAAATTAGCGTCATCCAAGACTTTTTACCCACGGCCCTGACCGAGGAAGAGATCAATGCCATGATCGCAGTCGCTATCGCCGAGACCGGAGCAGAGTCAATGCGGGATATGGGTAAGGTAATGGGAATACTCCGCCCTCAAATTCAAGGGCGAGCTGACGGAGGCGCTGTTAGTGGCTTAGTTAAGGTCGCTCTTAATCGCTAATCGCAGTTTCATTCCGCGACAAAGCAGTTACACTGTGACTTCAAATTTGCGTTAATCGATTGCACCCATGGCCGGATTAATCCCACAAACATTTATTGATGATTTACTGGATCGCATTGACATTGTCGATGTGGTCAACGGGCGCGTGCAACTCAAAAAATCTGGTAAAAATTATAAGGCCTGCTGTCCATTCCATGAAGAGAAGAGCCCCTCGTTTACTGTGGCTCAAGACAAACAGTTCTATTACTGCTTTGGCTGTGGCGCGGGAGGGAATGCGCTGGGTTTTGTTATGGAGTTTGACCGCTTAGACTTTTTGCCTGCCGTCGAAATGCTGGCTAAAAACGCCGGCATGGAAATCCCAAGAGAAGCGGCCCCCGACCGAAAGGTCGTTAAGCAAAAAGACAATCTATTCTCAACACTGGTCGTATCAGACAAATACTACAGGCAGCAGCTTCGCACCCATCCGGAGGCCAAAACCGCCGTAGATTATTTAAAAGCTCGCGGACTTAGCGGTAAAATTGCCGCTCAATTCGGTGTTGGCTATGCACCACCAGGCTGGGATAATCTTCTTAAGCATGCCGGTGGCAATGACGAAAACAATAAGCTGCTGGATGAGTCCGGTATGATTATTGTCAAACCCGAAGAAAAGAAGCAGTACGATCGGTTTCGCCACCGCATCATGTTCCCCATTCGAGACCAACGCGGGCGTACTATTGGTTTTGGCGGCCGGGTTCTTGATGACAGCACGCCAAAATACCTAAACTCTCCTGAGACCCCAGTTTTCCATAAGGGCCGAGAGCTTTATGGTCTCTATGAAGCGCGCCAGACACTTAAAGAAATTCCCTGCTTGATTATGGTTGAAGGCTACATGGATGTGATTGCCCTCGCGCAATATGGCATAGCCAACGCCGTAGCCACACTGGGCACGGCTCTGACCGAAAACCACCTGCAAAAACTTTTTCGTTATACCTCTGAACTAGTGTTTTGCTTTGATGGTGATAATGCCGGAAGACGCGCCGCCGCTCGATCTTTAGAGATAGCTCTGCCAGAGATGCGCGACGGCGTGTCGGCAAAATTTTTGTTCTTGCCCGATGGCGAGGACCCTGACAGCATGGTTCGTCAGTTGGGTACCGGCGCTTTTCAAGAACTGGTGCAAAAAGCTCAACCGCTGTCTGAGTTTTTGTTCGAACAACTCAGCGATGGCATTGACAGCTCAACTGCAGACGGCAAAGCGCGCTTGAGCAAGGTCTGTGCGCCGCAAATTAACCGTATACCGCAAGGTGTTTTTAGGCAGTTAATGCTGGAAGAGCTATCCCGTAGAACCGGTATCTCTGCTGACAATCTTCGTGACTATGTGGCAACACATGTTAGCCCACAGCACCGCGCAAGTGCCGCTGTAGAAAAAACCCAAGCACCCGCGAGTGGTGGCCCACCGGATAATTATGCGCCACCTAGCGCTATCGATGACGGTCATTATGCAGGATTTGACGGCTCCATAGAACCTGACCAATACGCAGACATGGCGCCAGCGCGTGCATCAAAGATTCGTTTGTCGCCGGTGAAGTTCATTACCGCCCTACTGCTCAATCACCCCGCGTTAGCAGAATCGGCTGAAGATCTAGGTTTTTTGGAAAAATCCACGGATGAAGATATAAAGCTTTTTTTGCGGGTTCTCGATGTTGCCAAGAAAAACCCACATTACAAACCCTCCCATATTTTTGCATACTGGCTGGGTACCCATGGCAACCAAGCAGAAACAAAGCTTTTGCAATCTTTGGCCGCCAGCGAACTGTATTTTCCACCCGTGGGCACGGGTCGCGATGATCATCAAGAGTTTAGCGACGCACTTGCTCACATTATTGTCAGTGCATTTGATACTCTGCCCCCTGCAGAAAAAGCCATGCATCTATTGCAGCGTGAAAAACTAAATGAGCGTGAAATTAAACAATTGCACAAATTGCGTCTACAATTGCCCAATGATGAACAATCAAAAGAGTTAAAAAATAAGATAAAACAACGACTTGTGGTCTAAACTACTATAAAAACCGTAGCTAAAATTAAATCTAAGAGTGACTGAGACAATTCGCGGTTTATTGGTTATAATTGCGCGCTGAATTTTCACCCCCCAACGACATAAGTTTGCCCTATGACTGAAAGCAACGATAAGCAACAATCCGGTATTAAAGATCTTATAGCCAAAGGACGTGAGCAGGGTTACCTGACTTACGCTGAAGTTAACGATCACCTACCCGAAGACATTGCGGACCCAGAACAGGTCGAAGACATCATTCAGATGATCAACGACATGGGTATTACCGTATTTGAAACAGCACCGGATGCTGAAACGCTTCTCATGATGAACGGTGACAATACGCCAGATGAGGTTGCCGCTGCTGAAGCCGCCGCCGCACTGGCCTCTGTCGAGTCTGAGCAACATAGAACAACTGACCCCGTGCGTATGTACATGCGTGAAATGGGCTCTGTTGAACTGCTTACCCGGGAAGGCGAGATTGAGATTGCCAAGCGCATTGAAGAAGGCACTCGTGAGCTCATGTCTGCCGTCTCAGATTGGCCGACTAACGTTGCTACTATAATGGGCGAGTGGGACAAGGTTGTTGCCGGCGACAAGAAGCTGACTGACCTTATTAGTGGTTATCTCAACCCAATGGAGCATGTGCCCTCTGCACTTGCCCAGCAGCAGGCTGCTGAAGCAGCTGAAGCAGAAAGAATCGCCAACGGCGAAGAGATTGATGAGGAAGAGGAAGAAGAAGAACACGAAGGTGGTTTAGATCCAGAAATTGCAACACAGCGATTTGAAGAAGTTCGCACCATCCTCATCAAAACTGAAAAAGCAATTACTGCTAAAGGCCGTAATCACGCTGATGTTATCAAGAATGTTCAAGAGCTTGGCGAAACGTTTAAATACCTAAAGCTAACGCCGCGTCAGTTTGAACCGTTAATTACTTTGGTGCGCGCGTCTGTTGACAAAATTCGCCTGCAAGAACGCAACATCATGAAGTACTGCATTCGCTTCTCTAAGATGCCGCGTCCTGAATTTATTAAATCTTTCCCAGGCAATGAAACCAACCTTAAGTGGACTGGTACATTGGTTAAGGCCAAAGCAGACTACTCAAATGGCATTGCCAATCAAGAAATTGAGATCTTACGGGCTCAGCGCAAGCTAATTCAAGTCGAGAAAACTAGCGGCCTGTCTATTTTACAAATTAAAGACATTAATCGACGCTTGACTATTGGTGAAGCAATGGCACGTCGCGCCAAGAAAGAAATGGTGGAAGCCAACCTGCGTTTGGTTATCTCTATTGCTAAAAAATACACCAACCGTGGCCTACAATTCTTAGATCTAATCCAAGAAGGCAACATTGGCCTAATGAAAGCGGTAGACAAGTTTGAGTACCGTCGTGGTTACAAGTTCTCAACCTACGCTACCTGGTGGATTCGTCAGGCGATTACTCGCTCTATTGCTGACCAAGCGCGAACTATTCGTATTCCAGTGCACATGATTGAGACCATTAACAAACTCAACCGTATCTCTCGACAAATGCTTCAAGAAATGGGTCGCGAGCCGACACCAGAAGAACTGGCCGAGCGCATGGAAATGCCCGAAGACAAAATTCGTAAGGTGCTTAAAATTGCCAAAGAGCCAATCTCCATGGAGACGCCCATTGGTGAAGACGAAGACGCTAGCATTGGCGACCTTATTGAAGACGTTACCATCGCGCAGCCCATTGATGAAGCCACCAAGAACAACCTCACTGACTCAACACGTGGCGTGCTAAGCAGCCTTACCGCTCGTGAAGCCAAGGTTTTACGCATGCGCTTTGGTATCGACATGAACACCGACCATACGCTAGAGGAAGTGGGCAAGCAGTTTGATGTAACGCGAGAGCGTATCCGACAGATTGAAGCCAAGGCACTGCGTAAGTTGCGTCACCCAACGCGCTCAGATCATCTTCGTAGCTTCATAGACGAGCAGTAAATTCTTAAGGGCCCATAGCTCAGCTGGTTAGAGCGCTCGACTCATAATCGATCGGTCGTAGGTTCAAGTCCTACTGGGCCCACCATTTTATTCCAATAATAAGGTCAATCGACAATCATCAAACAGGTAAGTCGATTCATGATCGACTGGTCTTAAATTCAAGTCCTATTGGGCCCGCCAATAGTTCCAAGGCATTTGAAAATGTATCAATCTTACCTGCGGCGATGTCGCTCTTTAAGTTCATCTTCACTTCGACACACCGGCTCTTCAGCCGCCTTTTTCCGCTCCGATAGCTTTTTCTTAACAAACGAGAACACTTTTATTACATATTCAAATAGGGTAGTAGAGTACACTTCGGTAAAGCGTACATCTTCAATAAGTCTACGCTCACTATAACTTCGATTAGCATACTCTTCAGCAGCCTCTTTCCGCTCATTTTGTCTTCCCGTATCCGACATAGAATACTCCTTTATCTATTTGTTTATTTTGATCATACAACGATCAAATTCCGCTGTTAAAAATACTTACAAAACGAGCGGTCGACTCATAATCGATCGGTCGTAGGTTCAAGTCCTACTGGGCCCACCATTTTATCTAAATGACCAAAATCAAAATAAAACCAAATATCTGAAAACACACAAATACCACATAAATTGGTTTTAACCATCTCTGGTAAGCATATTTAGTTCGAAAGATTTTCAACCAGTGCTTATTGATTCCTTTTGCTTTATATGTCGCGAAGTACATTTGCCAGCAAGAGTCTATTGCGAGAACTACAAAGAAAAGTAGAACAAACATCCCCACTATCCCGCTCGTCCTTAATACTTGGATTGATTCAATAACATTCCCTCTAATGAGGTCAGAGGAAAAAGCACCCAAAGTAACTGCGATGACCTGTAAACCAAATAGCAAACGAATTACAGTAATCAACCAACTGAATTCTCTCAACGACATTCTCCTCTTAACGTTTGAGTATCCGCTTTTTCATCGAGTAAGAAAATAAATATATTGTTATGACTATCTGGATACAAAGTATAGACTTCATAGCTCAGATGGTTAGGACGCTCCACACATAAACGATTGGCCGTAGGTTCAAGTCCTACTGGGCTCACCATTTATTAAGTAAGACTGCTTAATCTTCATTAAGAAGTGGGTTTTTTCCCCACTTATTTTCACGCCCCTCCTCACCCTGTTTCGCTGGCATCACTGACCAATAAAATATTGGGATAAGACCAATTATTGTAAAGGAAATCAACGTCCACCAGCCGCTGTGGCCTCTATCATGCAGGCGTCTGATCGAAACTGCGAGTGATGGAATGACTAGAGCTATTGAGAAGAGTCCTGTTATCCAACCATCAGGGGACTGGCTATCATAAGTAGTTCCAAAAATACTATCTAATACCATAGTGCATACATAAACCAATAAATAAGCTAGGCCAAACCACCAATACTCTGATCTACTCGCTCGACCACTAAAAGTAGCATACTTCTTGAAAATTACAGTCGTAACTGCTTCCTTCATATTCATGATTTACCCTCTCAACCAATAAGAACTTAAATTTATTTTTATACGCGTATGTATACCTAGTGTAGGCCAAAAAGGTCCAGTTGGTTAGAGCGCTCGACTCATAAACGATTGGTCGTAGATTCAAGTACTAATGGGCCCAACATTTTTAAATCTTCATCCCATATGTATGGAATCACCAAACGAGAAGTTGTTCATTTGGCCCGCGCCTCGATTTGATAAGCACGTTAGATAGTGCTCTGATCTATGCCAATTAATATAATCGCAACGATCGCTAAACCAATACCAGCCATTCCAAGCGGTCCCGGCTGCTCATTAGCAAAGACTATGGCCAATGCAACGGTAATAATAAAAAATAGCGCCCGTATTGGAGATGCAGCTGACACATCAATATTTAATAGTGACAAGTTAAAAAACCATACACTTAAAATTAAACAGATCGCAATGATCAGCGGCCAAATTAAAGCAGTAGGTGAAACTGGTGCTTTATCCCTGAACATGAGCCAAACACCAGACGCTATAACAATACTGAAAAGATAGTAAAAAAAGGCAGTGTTGGTCGCCCACATAGCATCGACGCTTCCACTGTTTTAGGGATGTGGTATTAAAAAGATAAGACTTTAGGCCTCAAGAGCCATCTCGCTTATAAATTTAGAGGGCTCGCGGCATAGTAAAGAACGTATTAATTAAGGATTCAAACGACGCTAAAGAGTCTGTTTGATAACTGGGGTCAAAGGCAGCTTGGTCCCATTTGTCGGTAAATTCAATAGCTTTTGGGTACCACGCTTCGCTTGTGTATTGCTTGCGCAGGTCTTGGGGTTTGCCCATGTATTGGTAGTAGTGTTCACCCTGAAAGTCTTGATGCGTTCTAAGAATATGGTACGCATCGTCACTAACATAGGGTTTGACAATTTCGGCCACAATTTGGCCGTGATTAAGCACGTTAACCACCTTGCCAATATCGTGAATTAAACTGATTAAAATCATCTCGTCATCAGCACCCGCCCTTCTGGCCATGGTGGCTGTTTGCAGAGCATGGTGTAGTTGGTCGGTACCAAAACCCAAGGTTAGTTCTGATAACTGTTCTAGCATTGAAATAACGCGTTTGGGCATGTCCTGAATATGCGGCATGTGCTGTTCAGTAATATGCTGCCACTCTTCTGCAGTGCTGCTGTCCATTCGTGTAAACATAACTAAGTACCCCAATTAAGTATGACTATTTTTTAGCCTTATAGTATACATATCCTGGTGAGTAATACAGTTGCGCCCTCAAAAGTCTGCGCGCCATATACCTAACAATTTAAAACTTAACATAACTACCACGACAGTTAAAACCAAAAACCCTAATGCAAGAAAACTAAAAATGAACCTTATAAGCCTCAACTTAAGCCTAGAGAGCAATGCTATATCTTTATTTGGCTTTTGTGGCAGATGTGGAAAGACATGGACTAAATTGAAAAGTAGGCCGGCCCACAGCGCCCCAACTAAGCTGGGTATTAAATAAATGTCATCCTTGAAGTAGCCCACATTAAAAATGGATGATAAAAGCATGATCATAAATATCAGCGTTATCATTAGCGTTATAGGCTTGGTCCAGACTAATTTTTTAGATATTGATGACAAGACTTCAAGCACGGGGTCTACCTATTATTTTAGAGCCCGATAACGCTAAAAGCCGCACTCTTGCGTGTATGCATCTAAGCCCTAACATGCCTGACTTTAAAGCTACGGCCCTTAAGCTTGCCTTCGCTGAGTTTTTTAAAGGCGGTTTTACCATGGGCACGGGCTACTGCGACATAGGCCCACTGATCGCCTACCTGTATTTTGCCAATGTCACTCCCTAGAATACCATCAACGCCGGTTAAGGCACCGACAATATCGCCGGGTCTAAGCTTTTGCTTTTTACCGCCACCAATTTGAAGGGTAACCATGGGTGGCGCAAACGGAGGTTGCTGCAACAAACTTATGGATGGCAAGTCACCGCGCTCAAGCTTTTGCTTTAAATAATCTTCTAAGACTCCCACTTTGTAGTTTTCTCGTTGTGTATGCAGGCTACAGGCAATGCCTTGAGCGCCGGCACGACCGGTGCGACCAATGCGATGGGTGTGCACCTCTAACTCCCGGGCAATTTGGTAATTAATCACTAAATCTAGGGCTTCAATGTCCAAACCGCGAGCGGCCACATCGGTGGCAACAAGTATGGAGGCACTGCGATTGGCAAAACGCACTAGGGTTTGGTCGCGCTGTTTTTGCTCTAAATCACCATGTAGCGCTGAGGCTTCGTAACCTGCTGCGCGCAATTCGTTGGCCACGTGGTCAGTGTCTATTTTGGTATTACAAAAAATAAGCGTGCTTTCTGGTTGATGGGACTGCAACAAGAGCCTAATGGCGTCTATGCGGGCTTCATTGCTGTCCACCTGATAAAGCGTTTGCACAATGCTTTGCTTGCTGTGACTGTCGTGCACTTCTACCATGACTGGTGATTGCATAATGCGCTGTGCAATTTTCTCAATTTTTACCGGGTAAGTAGCACTAAATAAGAGGGTTTGCCGCTGTTCAGGCATGTAGCTAATAATATCATCTAGCGCCTGCTGGAAACCCATATCCAACATTCTGTCTGCTTCATCTAGCACCAATGTTGTTAGGTTATCTAGGTTAAGGTTAGCTTTGCGCAGGTGTTCTTCAACCCGCCCTGGGGTACCTACTATAATGTGTGCGCCATGTTCTAATGAACCCACTTGAGGCCCAAAGGCCATGCCACCACAAAGGGTGAGTACCTTAACATTGTGAATACCACGGGCAATTTTGCGTATTTCTACCGCCACTTGATCTGCCAACTCACGGGTTGGACACAGCACTAGGGTTTGCACGCGAAACCGTTTTACATCAAGGTTATGCAACAACCCTAAGGCAAAGGTTGCGGTTTTACCAGAGCCTGTTTTAGCCTTAGCAATAACGTCTTTTTTGACCAAAATAGGCGGTAAAGCTTGCGCCTGAATAGGTGTCATCGCGATGTAACCCAAGCTTGCAAGGTTATCTACTAAGGCGGGGTTTAGGCCTAAACTGGCAAAGTCAGATTGTGACAAAGGAATTCTCGTATTTTGTGTAAAAAGCAACGGTGGTTTAGTCAAGCTAGCCTTTGACTAAGGCTAAAGTCGGCGGTTAAGACGTTATTCTAACAGAATAACCCACCGTAAACTGGTTATCCGTTTACTGCTCGCCTCAAACAACGACAGGTCAAGAAAATACCGCTGAGACAATAAGTAAGCAAAAAACTGACTTGGTCACTTCTAAGTTCATGGGGCCACAGACTCACCATGTGGACTTTTTTGACATCCGCGATTCACCGCCTACAAATATTAACTGCATAGAACTCCCTTAGAGAGGAGCCTTATACAATTAATGAAACATAATTTATACGAAGAAATCTGGTGCTAACTCTGAAATATCCAGTGCTGTATCCACCTGATAGCCATTAAGGTCGGTAATACCCTCAGCCGCCAGAACTTCATCATCCACATAGAAGTTACCGGTGTGTTCGCGACTATCACGGGTAAGAATGATATGCGCAGCATCAGCCATAATATCAACAGTTCTTGAACGCGCTACCATTAAGTCTCCGCCTAAGTGGTTGGCCACGGCTGCTGTGGCAATGGCGGTTCGTGGCCAAAGAGCGTTAAAGGCTATGCCGTCGCGGGCAAATTCGCTGTGCATACCCAATACGCACATGCTCATACCATATTTGGCCATGCTGTAAGCCACATGGTTTTGAAACCAGCGCACTTCCATATTCAATGGCGGTGATAGGTTTAAGACGTGTGGATTATCTGATTTGCGTAAAAATGGCACCGCTTTTTGCGAGCATAAGAACGTACCCCGCGTGTTAATGTTATGCATCAGATCGTAGCCTTTCATCGACACTGATTCGGTGCTGGCCAAGTTAATTGCACTGGCATTATTAATTAAAATATCGATGCCACCAAATTCTGCGGCGGTTTTTTCCATGGCATCTTGAACCTGATCTTCAAAACGTACATCAACAACTAGTGGCAGCGCTTTGCCACCGGCGGCTTCAATTTCTGCCGCAGCCGTGTAAATAGTCCCACTTAAACGTGGATGCGGTTCAGTGGTTTTTGCTGCAATGGCAATATTGGCACCATCAGCCGCTGCTCGCTTTGCAATGGCTAGGCCGATACCGCGGCTAGCACCACTAATAAATAACGTTTTTCCTGACAAACTTCCCATTACTAATCCTCTCTGTTCATTGAATAGTCATTGTTGTTTTTGTATGCATGAAACTTTGAACCCAAAGTTAGACTAGCCCAAACCGCCTTTGGTCAACTTAGCTGGGTCTAACAGTTTCTCTAGCTCAGCTCTTGGAATATCTGTTTCTTGTTCGGCAACATCCAGAACAGCCCTTCCCTCTTTGTAGGCTTTCTTAGCAATCTCAGCAGCTTTGGCATAACCAATAATGGGATTTAACGCCGTGACTAAGATGGGATTACGGCCCAGGGCAAGTTGCAATTGGTCCTCGTTGACGGTGAAGGTTGCTATGGCCTTGTCAGCAAGTAGCCGGCTGACATTAGCCAGTAACTTAATGCTGGATAGAATGTTGTCGGCAATCATTGGCAGCATAACGTTTAGCTCAAAGTTGCCGGCCTGCCCGCCAATAGTGATGGCTGCATCGTTACCAATAACCTGCGCAGAGACCATAGTAGCCGCCTCTGGTATGACTGGATTGACCTTGCCGGGCATAATTGATGAGCCTGGTTGCAGTGCTTCAAGGGCAATTTCTCCCAGACCTGCCAATGGGCCAGAGTTCATCCAGCGCAAATCGTTAGCAATTTTCATAATAGACACTGCTGTGGTTTTCAACTGGCCAGACAAGGCCACAACCACATCTTGTGTGTTGATATGAGTGAATAAATTGTCCGCCGGTGAAAACGCTATGCCAGTGACAGCACTTAACTGCTTGCTAAATTCAGCCGCAAAGTCAGGGTGTGCATTAATACCCGTGCCAACGGCGGTTCCGCCTTGAGCAAGCGTCTGTAATTTAGGTAGGATCGCTTTAATAAAGAAGATATTTTGTTCAATCTGACTTGCCCAGCTAAGTAGACTCTGGCTAAGACGCACAGGCATTGCATCCATCAGGTGTGTGCGGCCGGTTTTAATGTGATGATCCACGGTCTTTGCCTTTGACACAATGACACTGTGCAAGTGCTCTAAGGCCGGTAACAATTGCTCCGTAACCTCAATGGTTGCACTGATATGAATGGTGGTTGGAATGATATCGTTACTGCTCTGACCATAGTTGACATGATCATTAGCACTGACCGCTTCACCGACTTTAGCCGACGCTAAGGTGGCTAGTACTTCATTGGCATTCATATTTGAGCTTGTGCCAGACCCTGTTTGATAAATATCCACAGGGAAATGACTCATTAACTCTGGGTTTGCCAATAATTGGGCAACAACCTCACTAATGGCGGTGGCCACATTGGCAGGCAGTAACTCTAGCTTAGCATTGGCTTGGGCCGCCGCAGACTTGGCTGTCAACAAAGCGCGAATGAACGCCTCAGGCATGGACTTGCCACTGACTGGGAAATTGTTAATAGCGCGTTGGGTCTGCGCTCCATACAGTGCTGTTTCAGGGACCGCTAGCTCGCCCATACTGTCCCGCTCAATCCGAGTATTCATTACTATTCCTTAATATGCTGATCAAATTAGATGTCATTGGTATGATGGACGACGGACTAAGAGGCCGTCTAATTAGGAGAGTATATTAGCAGAATTAGAATTGATTTTTAATTAATTAGGTGGATATTCTTAATACAACAACCAGAGTCGGCCTGTCGACTAACCCTGTATTAAGCAACCATGCTCTCGCCCGGCATCTAGCAGCCACTGAGCAATATAGTCGGCGAAGCTGCGCCGAATGGTGAGGTTGATGCTACCGTCTGCGTTTGCAGACACTAGCGCAGTGGCCTTAGCAAAATTGGTTTGCACACAATGCTTGGTGTCTGCATCGTCTAACGTCCAACCTTCAAAATCGTAGCCACTAGCTTTTTTAAGCACCATTGGCACGGAGGAACCGCGCAGATTAATTTGAGTTTGACCACCGGTGACATCGACAATAGAAACATGTCCTTTTAACGTGTGACGAAGCGCTGCTTGCAGCGTCTCAGCAGATTGCCTGCTAACAATCATCCACTCGTCAGGCCCAAGCCAAAATAGTGCCGCAGAGTCATTACTGACATAGGTGCTAACTACCACTGGAAGAGCCAAGTTCAACACCGCTTTAATGCTTGCGGAAAAATCTGCATTGTTAGCATCGCCACGCAGGTTTAGATAACAACCATGATTAGTCTCAGTTACCGTTAAGCCCCAATCAGTATTTTTCGTCTGATCAGAGGCGCTCTGCCCTTTTAGATAGTGTAGTGGTGACTGCATCATCGAGTATTTAGTATCTAATTCAGACATTCTGGCGCTCTCCCTTGGGATCATAAAATACCGAACTAACAATTTCAGCGGCGATAATGCTGCCGTCGGCCGCTGGGCAATACACAGTGTCACCCATGCGGCTCAACCCCCCTTTAACCACCGCCAGAGCAATAGAATGACCCATATTCGCGCTGTAATAGCTTGAGGTAACGTGTCCTTGCATGGTCATTGGAATGGCCTGTTTGGGGTCGTTTACTATTTGTGAGCCCTCAGGTAAAACAGAAACTGGGTTCAGAGTTTTAAGGCCCACTAGCTGTTTACGATTTTCGCGGACTGAATCACTTCGTTCCAGAGAGCGCTTGCCGATAAAGCTAAAGGCTTTGTTTTTGCCCACGACCCAGTCCATGTTCATGTCTGCTGGGGTCATTGATCCATCGGTATCTTGGCCGACAATAATAAAGCCCTTTTCAGCACGCAACACATGCATGCTCTCTGTACCATAGGGGGTAATATCAAATTCAGCCCCGGCCTCGATCAATTTTTCCCAAACATGGCGCCCATAGTCAGCGGACACATTAATTTCATAAGACAGTTCGCCGGTAAAACTAATACGAAACACCCGAGCAGAAACACCAGCTACCGTGCCATCGCGCCAGTCCATGAAGTCGAAATTATCAGAACCTAAGTCAATGTCTTGGCAGACTTTGGCTAGCACCTTACGCGCATTAGGGCCGGTAATAGTTGCGGTGGCCCAATGATCGGTGACAGAAGTGAAGTAAACCTGTAATTCAGGCCATTCAGTTTGTTGCCAAAGCTCAAGCCACGCCAAGACGCCCGCGGCCCCGCCAGTAGTGGTGAACATTAGATAATGATTGTCGGCTAAACACGCACAAACACCATCATCAAAGATCATGCCGTCTTCTTTTAGCATGACCCCATAACGGCACTTTCCAGGGGCTAATTTGAGGTAAGAATTAGTGTACATACGGGTGATAAATTCAGCGGCATCTGGTCCTTGAATATCTATTTTTCCAAGTGTACTAGCATCCAAAATACCCACGCTATTGCGCACGGCTAAACATTCCCGATTAACCGCCTGGTGCATTGTTTCGTTGCCCTGAGGAAAATACCACGGGCGCTTCCACTGACCCACATCTTCAAATTCAGCACCCTGCTCTGCGTGCCAACGATGTGCGGAGGTGTATCGCTCAGGGTCAAATAGATCCTTAATGTCCCTACCGGCAATGGCACCAAAGGTGGTGGGTGTGTAAGAAGGCCGAAAAATAGTTGTGCCAGTGGCACTGATACTTTGGCCTAGGGCATTGGCCAATATTGCCATACCATTAATATTACCTAATTTTCCCTGATCGGTACCAAAGCCGAGGGCTGTGTAGCGCTTAACATGCTCTACTGACTCAAAGCCCTCCAACACCGCCAATTCTATACTGCTAGCGCTGACGTCTAGCTGGAAATCAACAAATTGACTAGGTGCACGACTGGTGGACTTAGTGTGGGGGACTAAAAATAGCGCTTGCTGAGGTTGCTCAACAACCTGATTCACCGATGGCAATGGGCGTTTTACAACACCGTCTCCAAAACCTGCAAGCTTGGCCGCTTCTGCTCCTGCCGTTGCGCCCTCTATAAGGCCTTCAGCAAGGCCAAAGGTACCATTACAGGAGCCGACGGAGCGCTCTTGCTGTTTTGACTCACCGGGCCTAAAGCTGACGATTTTTTCATCCCAAACTGGTTTAGCACCAGTGTGAGAGCTCAAGTGAATTGCTGCACTCCACCCCCCTGAAGTAGCGATAAGATCGCAGGCTACGGTTTGCACTGGGCCCACAACCTGCGTCCCTTCAGTATTAAGTGCGGCGACAAGCGCCGATCGTACTCGTTTTCCGCCTTTGGCTTCAATGACTCCACTGCCATCAAAAACCGAGATCCCAAGCGCTTTAACTGACGCCACTAACTCGCCGCTGGGTGCGTTACGAGAGTCAACCACTGCCACCACTTCGCGGCCAGCATTATGCCAGTCGAGTGCTGTGCGGTAAGCATTGTCATTGTTAGTGGCAAGGACTAATTTACGCCCAGGCGCCACGCCAAATCGGTTGATATAGGTAGACACTGAGGACGCTTGCATAACACCTGGAATATCGTTGTGAGCAAACACTAGCGGTCTTTCAAACGCACCTGCGGCCAATACCACCCGCTTTGCTCTCACTCGATGCATACACTGCCGTGGCCCAGAAACCGCCTTCAACCCCAAGTGATCAGTCCGTCTTTCCAAGATGGTTAAAAAGTTGTGGTCATAATAGCCAAATACGGTACTGCGAGTCAGTCGCTGCACGTTATCCAGAGATGCTAATTGCGTATTAATCGATTCTATCCACTGACCAGCAGAGACACCGTCAATCTGCTCTTTAGAGCCCAACAAACTGCCACCAAATTCACTCTGCTCGTCGGCAACAATGACTCTAGCGCCGGTTAAACCTGCCTCAAGAGCAGCCAATAAACCGGCAGGCCCTGCACCCACCACTAAAACATCACAGTGCTGATTGATTTTTTCGTAGGTATCTGGATCGGCTTCTACGGGTGTTTTACCAAGACCGGCAGCCTTGCGAATAAAGTGTTCGTAGGTCATCCATAACTTTTGCGGGTACATAAACGTTTTGTAGTAAAACCCAGGTGGCATAAGGCGACTGAACAAGCCCATTATGCCCATTAAATCAAAATTAACATTCGGCCATCCGTTAACACTAGAGGCTTCAAGGCCTTCGTATAACTCAACTTGCGTGACCTTTAAATTAGGGACTGTAGCTGCCCCAGATCCCAATTGAATAATACCATTGGGCTCTTCCATGCCATGCCCCACAATACCCCGCGGACGAGAGTATTTAAAACTGCGGCCGACCACATTGACGCCATTAGCCAGAAGTGCTGAAGCCAAAGTGTCACCCGCAACACCCTGATAGGCTTTACCATTAAAGGTAAAATTAATTACTTTACTGGGGTCGATGCGCCCCGGGGTCGAAAGACGGTTTACTTGATTCATACGCCTGCTCCGGTAATCTGTGGCTGAGTACCGACCAAGTAAGTCTCTAAAATCTCATAGGTTAGGGTATTGCGTGTGGCATTAAAGTACCGTCGACAACCAACGCCGTGGTACCACATTTCATGATGCAAACCACGAGGATTTTTGCGGAAAAATAGGTAATCGCCCCACTCTGCATCGGTCAGGCTCTCAGGGGCAACAGGTCTTGTAATATGCGCCTCGCCGCCGTAACTGAATTCTTCTTCTTCACGGTGCTCTTGGCAATGTGGACAATAAATTAATAACATAGTCTTTTTCCGATGCTTCTTAGTGCCAACAATTAGTGAGCAACGCCAGCGGCGCCGTGCTCATCGATTAATGCGCCCGTATTAAAACGGTCAATGTTAAATGCCGCCGCTAAAGGATGAGGCCGGTCGTTGGCGACGGTGTCAGCAAAAACAAATCCTGATCCGGGCGTCGCTTTAAATCCACCAGTTCCCCAACCGCAATTAAAGTACAGACCATCTACCGAGGTTTTACTGATGATAGGGCAAGCATCTGGGCAGGTATCAACAATACCTCCCCACTGTCGGTTCATTTGTACTCGGCTAAAGGCTGGAAAGAGTTCACAGATTGCCTGTACAGTATGTTCAATCACGTTAAATGAACCGCGTTGGCCATAACCGTTATAGCTATCCACTCCAGCACCAATGACTAAATCACCTTTGTCTGACTGACTGACATATCCATGCACGGCATTGGACATAACCACCGTGTCTAGACACGGCTTTACTGGCTCTGAAACCATGGCTTGCAAAGGTCGTGATTCCACTGGAAGTCGTATTCCAGCCATGGCAGCGACTAAACCTGAACTTCCGGCAGTTACACAGGCGACTTTGCGAGCACCAATAAACCCATTGGTTGTTTCAACGCCAACCACGGCTCCGTCCTTACGACGAATACCCGTTACTTCGGTCTGCTGAATCATATCCACGCCCAGCGCATCGGCGCCGCGAGCATAACCCCAAGCCACTGCATCATGGCGAGCGGTGCCTCCACGAGGCTGCCATGAGGCGCCTAAAATGGGGTAACGGCTATTGCGCGAGATATTAATCAACGGCGCTATTTCTTTGATTCGTTCAGGAGTTACGACTTCACCATCAATACCATTGAGTCGGTTCGCATTCACTCGCCGTTCTATGTCACGCATGTCTTGCAAGTTATGACCCAGATTAAGTACTCCGCGCTGACTAAACATAACGTTGTAGTTCAGTTCCTGGCTAAGCCCTTCCCATAACTTAAGCGATAGCTCATAAAGCTGGGCCGCTTCATCCCACAGATAGTTGGATCGAATAATAGTGGTGTTTCGCGCCGTATTACCGCCGCCTAAATAGCCCTTTTCGACCACAGCAACATTGGTAATACCATGAACTTTGGCCAAGTAATAGGCAGTCGCCAAACCATGACCGCCACCACCGACAATAATCACGTCATAATCTTTTTTAGGGGTGGGATTCCGCCACACTTTTTGCCAATTTTCATGGTAAGTGAGCGCATTTTTTAACAGACTAAAAGCGGAGTATCGTTTCATGGTATCCACGGCATTAAGAATCATCAATTGATAGGCTATTTGACCAGTTTTGCAATGGCAGCTGCTAGAACAAAAACGCCAAAGGATGACTCAAAAACGACAAAATAGAACAATAAACACAATAACGGGCGATTTACGCCCAATATGTCATTATAGTTATGAGATAAGCCCATATGTTGTTGTACTAAAACGACTTAACCTGAGCGCCTTTAGATGCCAGAAAGTCACAAAAAAGCCACTCACTCAGCCCAACTCACAGTGGGTTTTGTGCTCATGCCCAGCTTTACACTGCTACCTTTTTCGGCATTTGTGGATGCCTTGCGACTAGCAGCTGATGAAGGTGACCAAAGCCGCCAAATTAACTGTCAGTGGACGGTAATGGGGCCGACACTAGAGCCCATTAGCTCGAGCGCGGGTGTCACGGTAAAACCCTGGGAAGCTTACCGAAATCCAGCAGATTTTGATTACATTGTGGTGGTGGGCGGACTCTTAGAGCACACCCTAACCGGCAGTGAGCATGTAGTTGATTATTTACGGCAGGCCGCTGACGCCCACATACCCATTATTGGTCTCTGCACCGGATCATTTGTCATGATACGAGCAGGATTAATGGACCAACGGCGCTGCTGTGTCAGTTGGTTTCACCACAAGGATTTAACCGACCGCTACGACCATGTAACTCCGATTGCCGACCAGCTTTTTGTAGATGATGGCGACCGAATTACCTGCGCTGGTGGCGCTGTAGCTGCCGATTTGGCCGCCTATATTATTGAGCGCCATTTGGGACAAAGCTGGGCCCGTAAGAGTTTGCGGATTTTAGTCATGGACAAACCACGGCCAGCTAGCGCGCCCCAACCGCAGCCAGGGGCTGACTATCAAGTGAATAATCGTTGGGTGGCAAGAGCCCTGTTGCTGATGGAACAAAATCTGAGCCGGCCACTGAGTAGCGACGAGATAGCATTGAGACTGAGTATTTCCAAACGCCAATTAGAGCGTTTATTTGTAAGTGATACTGGGGAAAGTTTGCAGAAGTTCTATCGAAAAATTCGTCTTCGTTATGGACTCTGGTTGTTGCAAAACACGGATCGTCTAATTACTGAAATTGGCCAAGATTGTGGCTTTTCAGATACGGCCCACTTCTCACGCGTTTTTCGCCAAGCCTTTGAAAAAAAACCCACCGATTACCGGCCTTGGACCAACTACCTTAGAGCGCGACGTTCCGCACTAGGTGGCTTACCGTAAAGATCACTGTAGCATTTACTAAAGTGTGGTGCGGTTGAGAATCCGCAGCTTATGGCGACATCAATGACTGCAATGGATGTCTGCAATAATAATAAGCGCGCTCGTGACAATCGCAATTCAAGATAATATCGCGATGGTGCGCAGTGCAGGTAGCGATTAAATAAACGTTCTAGCTGACGGCGAGAAATTCCAACGTAGTCGGCTACTTCATCAAGCGTCAGAGGCTCTTCGATATTACTTTCCATCAGCGTTACAGCATCGACCAGTCGCGGTTGGCTGGCGCCTATTAAATATTTGAGTGGCGCGCGCTGCGCGTCTTTTTCAGTGCGCACCCTATCACAGGTAAACTGTTCAGAAATCTCTTGAACTAATTGATGGCCATGAATACTTGCGATGAGATTAAGCATTAGGTCGATTGAGCTAATTCCCCCCGAACAGGTATACCGATCACGATCAATAACAAATAGACTTGAGGTAATCTCTAGTCGTGGAAATTCTTCACGCAGACTAGACAAGTTTTCCCAATGAATGGTGCACCGGTAACCATCCAATAGACCCGCAACTGCCAGTGCGTAGGTGCCAGTATCTATTCCGCCTATGGGGATTTTTCTCTTGGCTATCTTGCGCAGACCATCAGTGAGCAGCTTATTACAGTATTTCTTAACCGAGTAACCACCGCACACCATCAGAATATTTGCGTCTGTAGCATCGGCAAGACTGCCATCAATTGTCAACTCAAGACCTGCACTAGAAATGACTGGCTGACCATCAAGGCTGTGTACAGACCAGGTATAAAGAGCACGATCAGTGAGTCTATTGGCCATACGCAAGATACCAATAGCATTAGAAAAGGCACTGAGCGTATATTCAGGAAGCATTAAAAAGCTGACATGCAGGGCAGTTTCAGCTTCGGGAACATTTAGGTCTGATGAGTTGAACATTATTAAAACCCCCGTCAAGAGTATAGCTCAGGACGCACGCATTACATTTCAGGATTGGCCTTTTGGAAGAGGCTCTTGCCGCGAGTATATGCCATGAAAAGGATTTCAAGAAGACTTTTATTTACGTCTGCGTTTACGCCCACCTGGCGCTTCAACCAGGGCTTTTTCGGCAGGCTTTTCTACCACAGAAAAGAGATTTGGGAAGGGGTCGGTTTTGTTAGGAAAAGCCATCGCATCAACAAAGTATTGTTGAAATTTTGGCTCCATTGCCGTTTCAATCTTTTCGATATTAGTCACCAGAGATTCAATGGTATTGCGTGATTGGCGGTTAAGCAGAGCGATTCTAGCGCCAGTGCCGGCAGCGTTACCCGCAGAAGACACCTGATCAAGCGCGCAATCAGGAATCAACCCCAGCACCATGGCATGCTTGACATTGATATGACTGCCAAAGGCACCGGCAAGCCGAATACGATCAATATGGTCAGTGCCGATCTTGTCCATTAACAGCTTAACCCCAGCATAGAGTGCCGCTTTGGCCAATTGAATTTGACGGACATCATTTTGAGTAATGGTAATGGGCGATTGGCGTTCAATACCAAGAATCTCGGTGATATCGGGCTGATACAAGACATAAGAGAAAGTGCGGCCATCGGCAATAATTCGATCACTTTGGGCCGCTAGAGACCCATCAATAACCCCGTCGACGGTAATAATGCCCGCCAAATACATTTCAGCGACCACTTCAATAATACCTGACCCACAGATACCTGTTACACCGAACTTGGTAATCTGCCCGTCAAAGTCAGTCTCATTGGACCAGAGCTCGGACCCAATCACTCTAAAACGAGGTTCTAAGGATTGCGGATCAATACGCACTCTCTCTATGGCTCCAGCAGCAGCGCGTTGACCCGAACTTATTTGAGCGCCCTCAAAAGCAGGCCCTGTTGGACTAGAACAGGCCAACAAACGGTTCTTGTCGCCAAGTACAATCTCCGCATTGGTTCCTACGTCCACCAGCAGCGTCATTTTGTCCTGCTTTTGGGGCTCTTCAGAGAGGATAACCCCTGCGGTATCCGCACCAACATGACCAGCAATGCAAGGCAATACATAAATCCTACCCCCATAATTGATCTTTAAATCTAACTCCCGTGCTGCAACTTCAATAGCTGCATCGGTCGTCAACGCAAAAGGTGCCCCACCTAGTTCTACTGGATCAATACCGAGCAGAAGGTGATGCATAATCGGATTGGCCACTAGGGTTATCTCTAGAATATCCTCAACCGCACCTTTAACCTGTTTAGCGACATTGGCAAACAGGTCATTTAACGCACCACGAATACTGGCGGTCATCTCTGCAGCGCCTTCTGGATGCATCATCACGTAAGACACTCGGCTCATGAGATCTTCGCCGAAGCGAATTTGCGGGTTCATCATGCTAGCACTGGCCAATACTTCCCCAATTGAGAGGTCGCAAAGGTGCACGGCCACGGTAGTTGAGCCAACATCTACCGCCACACCATAGGCGTTGAGATGAACCCCAGGCCACAGCGCGACAATGGAGGTATTTTTATGCACGGCTACTGTCAAGGACCGACCACTCTTTTTCAGTGCGGGCTGTATACTTCTCAGTAACAGGGTGTCACAAATCAACCCAGTTAAGCCCCACTCAGCCTCCAGCGCCTCGAGTAAGTGCTGCAAGTCGCCCTTAGGCACTTCCATGTCTGGCTCTGGTACTTCGACAAAATAAAGGCGTGTAGCGGCGTCTAATTCAATGTCGCGATGTTCAGCGTCTTTACGGACCACTTGCCGATGCACCTGACTCTCAGGGGGCACGTCAATGACGCAATCATCAAGTAATAAGGTGTGACAGCTTAATCGACGACCGCTAGCTAGAGGTTTTTTCCGCTGACTGTAGTTTTTTTCAGTATCACTTAGGGGCGACAGATGGGTAGTGGCAGAATGTATTTGATGCTTAGGAAATGCGCCTTCGGCACAGGTGATCTGACACCGACCACAAAGACCACGTCCACCGCACACTGAGTCTATGTCTACACCCAAACTACGTGCCGCATCAAGCAAGGGCGTGTGCATGGGAAAACTGCCACGTCGACCGGAGGGCGTAAATACAACCTTGACCTGCTTTTCAGTCATCAGACTTACCTATTATTCTTTATCGTTTCACAATAATCTTAGGCAATTTTATGCACGCTTGCGACGACCACCACGTACGCGCTCTGTACCGGGGGCTGGGGCTTGTCGATACGCCTTAATCCAGCGCGCACAATTAGGATCATTACCCATCATCACATCACCGCCACGCACTGCTTGCATGACTTCAGCATGCAGCGGACTGGTAATCGCAGACGTCATACCTGCGCCCATAGCCATGGTTAAAAACGCACTGTTAATACCATTTCGGTTGGGCAAACCAAAACTAACGTTGGAGGCACCACAGGTGGTATTGACTTTTAATTCTTCTCGCAAGCGTCGCACCACATGCATGACCTGCAAGCCTGCAGAATTGATAGCACCGATAGGCATTACCAGAGGATCAACAATGATATCACTGTAGTGAATTCCATAATCAGCAGCACGCTCAACTATCTTTTTAGCCACGGCAAAGCGCTCATCAGGATCCTCTGAAATACCCGTCTCATCGTTAGAAATTGCCACTACCGCAGCACCATACTTCTTGACCAGCGGTAGCACACGTTCAAGTACCTCATCTTCACCCGTTACCGAGTTCACTAGTGCCTTGCCTTGATATACCGACAACCCAGCTTCAAGAGCCTCAATAATTGATGAATCAATACTAATCGGTACGTCTGTAATGGACTGCACCAATTGAATAGACTCAGCCAAAATACGCGGCTCATCTGCCAGTGGGATACCCGCATTGACATCAAGCATCTGCGCTCCGGCTAGAACCTGAGCTAGAGCGTCAGCTTCAACACGGCTGTAATCGCCATTTTTCATTTCTTCCGCAAGAATTTTGCGGCCGGTAGGATTTATACGCTCGCCAATAATAACAAAGGGTTGGTTAAAGCCAATCTTAACTTCTCTGGTGGCGGAGCTCAGTGTTGTAATGGTCATAATAAATCCTAAGGGTATGTCTAATTTTACCTAAAAAACGTTATTTTAAGCTTTTCTTGTTACGTCGTTGTCAGACCTTTACCGGCAAATTCAAATTCACCGTCTTGTATTTTGTACATCCATGCAGCCGATTTTTTTAACCCACCCAGAGGATACAGATGGCACTGCCGAATCAAGCAATCAGGGTCAGCGTGGATACCTGTGATTAAATCACGCAGTAGCTGGCTTGGTTCTGAAGAGGGAGCGTTAACGTATTGACCCAAAAAAGAGTCTTTAAGCGTCAATTTCAGCATATTGATCGGACTTCGCGTTAACATACGCATGGATGGACCAACTCCACAATGCTGCGCATGGCGTAGCAAAGTCTTGATCGTCGCCAAACCAGGAATACCTACATAGACTGGCAATACATTACCCTGCTCTCGGATCTTTTTCTCCCAGGCCAGTATTGGCACTGCCTCGAACACAAACTGCGTTGCCAGATACAGACTCATATCGGTGTTGCGGGCATAGTCATTTTTTTCTTTAATAGCCAAGGCGCAGTCGGCATCTGGAATGTCTGGGCAACCTTCAGGATGACCCGCTAAACCTAATTTACTGAACCCGTACTTTTCGAAGAGTCCGGTGCGCAAAATCTCAATAGACGCACTGAATTCACCTAGCGGTTTGTCGACCCCACCTCCAATCAACAATCCTTCAGTGATCCCGATTTCGCCTTGCAAGACAGCTAGGTTTTCTCCTAAGGCCTTGGCTGAAATAATTGAGCGTGCAGCAAAATGGGGCACTGGATTGTAACCTTCAGACTTCAAGCGACGAACAGTTGTGAGCGTATCAGCAAAATCAGAGCCCGGTAAAAATGTTACGTAAACAGTGCACCCTGGGCGCACCATTGAGCTGAAGTCAGCAACCTTTGCGGCCCCGCCTGGCGTGACCTCCAATGTGGTATGGCGCATCATGTTTATCAGCGCTTGCTTCTCTCCGGTCATGCTCAAGGACATCTAAATTTTCTCCACTATTACACTATCGAGTGCCTCACAAGACACTCTAGACTATCAATTAATGATTGTATTATTCGGCTTTGAGACCTTTATTTTTTACTAAAATTTTGATGTCTTCATCTGAGTATTCTTCCTCAAGCGCCGTTGCAAAACCCTCTGCGAGAGATTGCAGAGTTCCCTCAGATTCCAATACACTGGACTCGCGCCGCCAATCGGCAAGATATTCATCACTGCCACCTTTACCAGCACGCATGGCCGCTCGATCAATAGCCGCCTGAAACCGATGACTCAGAATTGCCTTGCCACGCTCGCGACCTCGCTTAACGAGAACTTGAGCAGGAATGTCGCGCCAGAAAACAACGATTTTTTGCATGTTTAGAACCACTCCAGATTACATCGGCAGCTTGTATCAGCCAAATTTTAAGACTTGTAACTCTAACCCCGTTTTTAGATCTCCATAGCCACAGGGCTCATGTTTAAACTCTAACCCTAGTGCAACAGCCGCAGTTTTCGCTCGAGCCAGCAAGTCTGGATTATCTTGTTGCGACAAATAAACCACACGGGTGTAATGAGCAAAAAATTGATCCCTCAGCTGAGGATATACATCTAACTTTAACCCTTTGATCATTATTCTATCAAAGTGCTGAACCAAAAAATCAGTCAAATAAAAACTTCCCAATTCTTGCTCAGCAAGCTGGTTGAACTTTTGCTCTCCTGCAAAGAACGAGTAACAGTGCGCCCCAGGCAGTCGATCTATACCCTCTTCCTGCAACACCTTATCAATTTCGCCTGCGGTACCACAATCCGCATAGGCCACAAATATATTGTCATACTGATGGCGATACTGAGCAATCTTTTTTCGTAATTTACCAGCGATTAATTGTGGCTTGTTGTGTAGCTCAGCATCAAGACACTGTAAATCTATGTGAGCCCAGCCATTGAGCGCTTGTAACGTTACAATTTCATGAGCCAGTGCGCCGCATGCGATGATTAAAATCGGTGCTGGCTGTTCCACCTGACCGCAAAGAGTACTCATCAGGCAATCATGTCAAGTTCTCTGCGTTCAGAGACCAAGCGAATAGCGGTGGTTGCCGCATCGGCAGCATCGCGACAGTAAGCATCTGCTCCTACCGCATCACCAAACTCTTGATTGAGCGGTGCACCGCCGACCATGACCATATACTTGTCACGTAAACCCTGTTCTTTAAGTGCATCAATAACCACTTTCATGTACGGCATAGTAGTCGTCAATAGTGCAGACATTCCTAGGATATCCGGTTTGTGCCTCTCAAGTGCAGCGAGGTATTCCTCTACAGAATTGTTAATACCAATGTCATAAACATCAAATCCGGCACCTTCCATCATCATAGCGACCAAATTCTTGCCAATATCATGAATATCGCCTTTGACGGTACCGATCACCATAGTGCCGACGGGTTTAGCCCCCGTTTCTGCGAGCAATGGTTTTAAGATAGTCATACCCCCTTTCATGGCGTTGGCTGCGAGCAAAACTTCTGGCACGAAAAGAATACCGTCCCGAAAGTCGACACCAACAACCGTCATACCATCTACTAGGGCTTCACCTAACACACGTTCCGCTGACCAACCCCGTGCGAGTAAAATGTCGGTACCCTCCATGACCTCTTCTTTTAATCCGTCATAAAGATCGTCATGCATTTGCAGTACCAATTCATCATCAGGTAAATCGGCTAATACGATATCGTCTTCTTCAGACATGGTTTACAACCCTCAAATAGGTAGATCTAGTCATTTTTAATAGTCTCGGTCAGCAAATGAGCCTTTACGCCGAGCCATAAAATCAAGTAATGCTTCATCAACCGCAGGATCTAGATCTGGCGCCTGATATTCATTAAGCATTTTCTTCCATATTAGATTTGCTCGCTGAGCAGTATCCAACGCACCATCTGCTGTCCACTGCTCGTAGCTATTATTATCAGCAACGGTAGAGCGGTAAAATGCAGTTTCAAAATTCTTCAACGTATGCGCCGAACCAAGATAATGCTTACCTGGCCCCACTTCACGCACCGCATCAAGAGCCTGTCCATTCTCAGACATATCCATGCCACCAAGTAGTACAGAAATCATGCTAGCCTGATCACAATCCATAATAAATTTCTCATAGCCCATAGCCAATCCGCCCTCCAGCCAACCGGCGGTGTGCAACATGAAATTGACCCCCGCTAGCGCTGAGGTCTGCAGCGTATTAGCTGCCTCGTAGGCCGCCTGGGCATCTGGTAGTTTCGAGCCGCAAAGTCCTCCACCACTACGAAAAGGGACACCTAATCGCCTTGCTAGAGCGGCAGCAGCATAGATAACTTGGCTAGGCTCTGGGGTACCAAACGTCGGTGCACCTGTGGCCATGGACACAGCAGCAGCAAAGGTACCAAAGATTACTGGCGCGCCCGGACGACACAACTGAGTAAAAGCTACGCCCGCTAACGCTTCGGCAAGAATTTGAGTCACTGTACCTGCTGTTGTCACGGGTGACATGGCACCTGCGAGTATAAAGGGCGACACAACGGTTGCCTGATTGTTGCGAGCATAAACCTTCAGCGAGCCAAGCATCGTTGCATCGTAGGTCATTGGAGAGTTGACGTTGATGAGGCTAGTTAACACACAGTTTTGGTCAACAAACTCAGCACCGAAAACAAGTTTTGCCATATCAACAGTGTCTTGAGCACGTTCATGATGAGTTACTGAACCCATGAGCGGCTTGTCGCTGTATTTAAAGTGACTGTAAACCATATCAAAATGGCGTTTGTTGACAGGCAGATCGACCGGCTCACAGATGGTGCCGCCAGAGTGATGGAGACCCGGCGCCATGTAGGCCAATTTAACGAAATTATTAAAATCTTCAATTGTCGCGTAGCGACGGCCTTTGTCAATATCATGGACAAAAGGCGACCCATAAGCGGGCACTAAAACAGTTCGTTTGCCACCAATAATAGTACTACGCGCGGGGTTGCGTGCATGCTGTATATACTCGCTCGGCGCAGTTGCTTGAATGAGTGATCGACATAAACCCTTAGGGAAACGTACTCGTGTGCCCTGCACATCTGCGCCGGCATCCTTCCACATTTCCAAAGCTTCAGGATCATCTAGAAAATCAATGCCGATCTCTTCAAGTAAGATGTCAGCATTATCTTCGATGAGCTGGAGACTTTCTTCGCTGAGGTAGTCCATGTAAGGGATTTTTCGTTCAATAAACGGGGTCGTTGCAACCACCGCGTTAGCACGAGCCTCGCGACGGGCATCACGCCCACCACCCTCTCTACCTGGTCTTCTTCTACCGGTTCGCTCAGTCATAATTATCAGTCCAATAAAGCTCTTAACGGCTCTTTGAAAGCAGCTCTTCTATGCTTGGCAGTCTGTGCCTCTTTCTAGCCCATCGCATGCGATGTTGCGACCTAGCCGTATTCGCTCGCGACACAATTTTGATCTAAAAATCAGCTTCTTAAGGCATTATTATCTGGGTCAAAAGCAGATTCTGCCACCACGGTAGCGCGATGCTTTTGACCAAGGATTTCAATCTCTAATTCTGTACCCTCGGCGGCAAAAGCTGTTTTTACTAAGCCCAGCGCCAATGATTTGTTGACGCGGAAACCAAAGCCTCCTGATGTTGCTCGCCCAACAAGATCTCCATGACTGTATAAACCCTCAGAACCTCGAGCGTCGGCATCCGTGACATCATGAACTTCCAGCGTAACGAAAGTATTATCAAAGCCTCGCTCTTGCCAGGCCTTTAATCCAGCCTTACCGACAAAATCACAGTCTTTATCTAGCTTAACAAAGCGATCCAGACCTGATTCTAGCGCTGAGTATTCAATGGACATTTCGCGCGGAATCAGACGGTAGGATTTCTCTAAACGCATACAGTCCATTGCTCGAATACCAAAGGGTTTAATATCAAACTCAGCACCCGCTTTTATTAACTCATCGAAAATATAATTTTGCATTTCAATAGGATGATGCAGCTCCCATCCTAATTCTCCGACAAAGTTAACTCTCAGTGCTTCGGCTTGAGCGTAACCCACATTGATCGACTTTCCTGTGAGCCACTTAAAGCTCTCATTAGACAAATCAGTATCAGTAATCTTTTGCAGCACTTCACGAGATTTTGGTCCAGCCAACACTAGCACACCCATTTGAGTAGTGATTTTTTGCAACTGAACAGATCCATCCTTGGGTGCTAGTTTGGTGAGGTAGTCCCAGTCATGACGCTCGTTAGCACCAGCAAAAACTAAGTAATAGCTGTTTCTAGCACGCTTATAAATAGTGAATTCTGCTCGCACGCCGCCATTGAGAGACAACATGTGGCAAAGGCCGATACGTCCAATCGCCTTGGGAACATTATTGGCAACGATACTGTTCAACCAAGTTTCTGCACCATGCCCTGAAACTGTCGCCTTAGAAAATGCCGACATATCTAACAATCCGACCTTATCATGGACATGACGACACTCATTTCCAACAAACTCAAAATAGTTGGAGCGACGGAATGAGTTTTTTTCCACGATGCGTCCATCAGGCAGTGCTGTAGAGTGATTTTTGTTCCACAGCGTGTCACCTTTATTAAGCTGTTGCTCTGTCAGAGCATATCCAGGAGGAGCGAACCAATTAGGCCGCTCCCAACCATAGACGCTTCCAAATACTGCACCCAGCTCTTTCATACGGTCATAACAGGGCGCAGTTTTTAGGGGCCGCGCGGCACTACGCTCTTCATCAGGATAGTGATTTTTAAAAACGTGATCATAGGCCTCTTCATTTTTACTCCGCAGATAACCACGCGAGGCATAGGGGCCAAATCGTCGAGGGTCAACACCCATCATATCGACTGTCGGCTCACCATCAACGATCCATTCAGCGAGTTGCCATCCAGCTCCGCCAGCAGCGGTGATACCAAAACTATGACCTTCATTGAGCCAGAAATTTTTCAATCCCCAGGCTGGCCCAACAATGGGGTTACCGTCGGGGGTATAAGCGATAGCGCCGTTATAAATTGTCTTTACGCCCACCTCTGCAAAGGCAGGAACACGACTCATGCATGCCTCAACATGCGGCATAAGACGATCCAAGTCGCCATTAAAGAGCTCGTACTCAGATTCTGCACTGGGACCATCGACATAACAGCAGGGCGCATTTTCTTCATAAGGCCCAAGAATCAGACCACCCGCTTCTTCACGCAGATAATAGCCCGCATCTGAATCACGCAGTACTGCCTGTTCCGGCAACCCAGCTGCTTTGCGCGCTAAAATCTCAGGATGTGGGTCGGTAACAATATATTGATGCTCTACCGGAATCACAGGTATATCTAAGCCAACCATTTCACCGGTTTTACGCGCAAAGTTACCCGTACAGCAGACAACGTGCTCGCAGTGAATGTCGCCTTTATCTGTTTTTACAATCCAGCTATCATCACCTTGCTGTTCTAGGTTTAGAACCGCGGTATTTCTATAAATTTCAGCACCACGCGATCGCGCGCCTTTGGCCAAAGCTTGAGTTAAGTCCGCCGGTTGAATGTAGCCATCATCGGGATGTTGAATGGCACCAATGAGACCCTCAGTGTTACACATTGGCCACGCTTCCTTAACTTGCTCAGGCGTTAAGAAGTTAACCTCAACCCCAACCGTCTGAGCCACGCCCGCGTAGTAACGATACTCATCCATACGATCTTCCGTAGAAGCTAGGCGAATATTGGATACCACACTAAAACCAACGGTCTGACCCGTTTCTTTTTCTAGCTCATGGTAGAAATCTACCGAATATTGGTGCAACTTACCCACCGAATAGCTCATATTGAAGAGGGGTAGTAGCCCTGCAGCGTGCCAAGTGGACCCTGAGGTCAATTCTTTGCGTTCGACCAGCACTACATCAGTCCAACCTTTTTTGGCAAGATGGTAAAGGGTGCTTACGCCCACAACACCACCGCCAACTACAACCACGCGTGCATTTTTTTTCATACTAGCTTCTCAAATTGACTATTTATTATCACCCTGCCTAGTAATAAAGTGTAACTGCCATAATGGGATTAGATAGAGTACAGTTACGACAGTTGTGTACCTGCAAGCGTCACTCGAAAACCCCCGAATGGGAGGGTCGTCGGTCGTTTTTAAGACAGCAATTGACGGTCATGGAAATCCGCTACAACGGTGGTTTAAGGAAGATGATTGTCCAACATATAAGTCAGTATTTGAGAGGGTATAATAATAATGAGTGATATCGATATCGCCCGTAAAGCGACAATGAAACCAATCAATGAAGTTGCTGAAAAGCTTCAAATTCCTGAGTCAGCGATTATCGCTTATGGCAAAACCAAGGCTAAGATTGATCCTGAATACCTAACAACATTGAGTGACCGGCCAGATGGCAAACTTATTTTGGTCACAGCAATTACGCCAACACCTGCAGGTGAAGGCAAAACAACCACGTCCGTTGGTCTGACCGACGGGCTGAGTAGGATTGGTAAAAAGTCAATTGTATGCCTCCGTGAGCCTAGCTTGGGCCCCTGCTTTGGAATGAAAGGTGGCGCGGCAGGCGGTGGCTATGCGCAAGTGGTTCCAATGGAAGATATAAATCTGCATTTTACCGGTGATTTTCATGCCATAGGTGCCGCGCATAATTTACTATCTGCACTACTGGACAATCATATCCATTGGGGCAATAGCTTAGAAATTGATGCTCGTCGTATTCAATGGAAACGTGTCATTGATATGAACGATCGCGCCCTTCGAAATATTACCGCGGGTCTTGGCGGACCGGGTAATGGATTCCCGCGGCAAGATGGTTATGATATTACTGTCGCCTCAGAAATCATGGCAATCTTCTGTCTATCCAATGATCTTGAAGATTTAAAAGCTCGTCTCAACAAAATTGTGGTTGCGTATACTCGTGATAACAAGCCCATTTTGGCCAGTGAAATTAAAGGTATTGGCGCAATGGCAGTCCTATTGAAAGACGCACTAGCACCAAATTTGGTACAGACATTAGAAAATAATCCAGCGATTATTCACGGCGGCCCGTTCGCTAACATTGCACATGGCTGCAACTCAGTTATTGCCACTAAAGCCGGCTTGAAGATGGCTGACTATGTGGTTACCGAAGCCGGATTTGGCGCTGACTTAGGTGCGGAAAAATTCTTCAACATTAAATGCCGTAGCGCCGGCCTAAATCCAGATGCTGCGGTAATTGTAGCCACGGTGCGTGCTCTAAAAATGCATGGTGGCGTCGCCAAAGATGAACTGAGTATTGAAAATGTTGAGGCCGCTAATGAAGGTTGTAATAATCTAGTTCGGCATATTGAAAATGTTAAATCGTTCGGCGTCCCTGTAGTGGTGGCGATTAACCGCTTTATCACTGATACTGATGCTGAAATTGCCATAATCAAGAAAGTGGCAGAAGCTAATGGTGTGAAAGCTATCGAGTGCACCCACTGGTCAGATGGAGGTGCAGGCACTGAAGAACTGGCCCATGAAGTCGTAGCGCTAGTCGATGGTGGTCACGCTAACTTTGCACCACTTTATGCCGATGAAATGCCAATTTGGGACAAAGTTAGAACTATTGCAACTCGTCTCTATCGCGCAGATGACATTATTGCCGACAAAAAAATTCGCGATCAAATTCAAAATCTGCAAGACTCGGGCTATGGGCATTTTCCAGTATGCATCGCCAAAAGTCAGTACAGCTTCTCCACCGATCCTAACCTAAAAGGTGCCCCAGATAATCATGTCATGGCAATCCGTGAAGTCCGCCTCTCCGCAGGCGCTGGCTTTATTGTAGTGGTTTGCGGGGATATTATGACAATGCCTGGTCTTCCCCGTGTACCGGCGGCAAACAATATTGATATCAATGCAAGTGGTGAGGTGGTGGGCTTATTTTAAACCCCACAACAAGCTCGGTCGTCGCACTCAAATGTCCCAATTGCGATGGCCAGCTAACGGCTACCGACGCTATGGGAAAGGTCTATCGATGTGTTGATAATCATAGTTTCGATGTCGCTCGCGAGAACTACCTAAATTTACACCTAGCTCAGAACAAGCGTAGTAAAAATCCTGGCGATAGTGATCAAATGATGCGCAGTCGCCAACGTTTTTTAAACGGTGGGTATTATCAGGCTCTTGCTGACGGAATTATTTCAGGCTTAAAACAAACTCCGCTTGGTTTTAATCAAACCTTGCTCGACATTGGTTGTGGAGAAGGCTATTACCTAAATCAGTTGCATGATGCTGCAATAAATGACTCAGCTAATCTGCAGTTACTAGGTTTAGATATTTCCAAAGCAGCCGTGCGATTAGCAGCGAAACGTAAGTTAGGTGCCCAACTCGTTGTGGATAGTGCTTATAAAATTCCGCTGTTCGCGAATAGTGTTGATGCCGTACTCTCGATTTTTTCCCCCATATGCCCTAACGAGACCGCTCGAGTCCTTAAAGTTGATGGCATTCTCATTATGGTAGGCCCAGGAGAAGAGCATCTCACCGGTCTGACCTCTCATATTTATGAGCAACACGAGCCGCATGAAGGAAACTTTAAGATTACCGATGAACACTCCAACTTCACCCTGCTAGAACAGATCGAAATAAAATCAATAGTGACCGTCAAAGGATCTGATATTTTTGATCTCCTGACCATGACTCCTTATTACTGGCACTCTACTGCTGAGCAACAACAACAGCTTGCCGCACTTGATCAACTCATCACTCCAATACATTTTTACCTACGTGTTTATAAAAACAACATCTCAGAATGACCAACCTCAGTTTTGTATCTAAGTATTTGAAATTGCTTTTTATCATAGGTACTGTTGATCAAGAATCTGAGAATTGAGTTAACCATGAAACTATTACAACAATACCATTCGAGTCGCCAAGCCGAGTTAGATAGTTTGGTGCTAGAACAGCAAGGGATATTAGCCCACGTTTCATCCAAACATTCTCACTCTCTTTCAGGATTTGTGACCGGAGCATTTACAGTCGGTTTATGGGCTGTATTTGATCATCAGTATGAGGATGCCAAAGCTTATCTAGCCGATGCAACCTATGAAGTAGCCAGCGGCTTCTCAGTGAATGAACTAGCCAACATCAAAACGGACTCCGAACACTATTCTTATGCTGCGTTAAACCGATTTCTGATTTATACCTTTGGAGGTATTGGTTCGGCCATCGTACTAGTGGCCACCTATATTTATTGGTGAGTGATACTATCTGCGGCGGTACGAAAACCAATATGTGACGAAGCCAATGTAGTGTCCTGAGCTTGGCGTGCTGCTGGCCTAAACCGCTGACAATAATTATCAGAGCATAAAAATGATCCGCCCTTCACCGTCTTAACGATTACGCCAGGCTGCTGGGGGTCATAACCCTCCGCGCCATAATCGCGCTTGCGGTCTGGGCCATACGGTGTATCTGTCCATTCCCATACATTACCGGTCATATCATGCAAGCCCAATCCATTTGCTGCAAAACAACCCACAGGAGAGCTACCGACAAAGCCATCTTCATTTAAATTATTGTAGGGGAAGCGGCCCTGCCAAGTATTGGCCTTGGATGCGCCCGCATTAGGGTCCTCTTCGCCCCACGAAAAAGAGGCGCCCTCTAAGCCCCCTCGGGAAGCATATTCCCATTCTTCCTCCGATGGTAAACGTCGACCCAACCACTTTGCATAGGCCAAAGCATCTGCATGAATGATATGGACAACCGGAAAGGCGCCCTTACTCTCTACGTTACTGTCTGGCCCTTGAGGATGCTGCCAACTAGCGCCGGCAATAAACTGCCACCAAGTGGCTGGCGAGCTCGGCTTATCTAGATCAGGGGCAACAAACACCATAGATCCAGGCACTCTAAACTCGGCAGGGATATTAGGGAACTCTACCTCGGAAAGACCAAGCTCTGCGGCTGTCACATACCCGGTGGAATCAATAAAGGCTCTAAATTGAGCATTAGTTACTTCGGTTTTATCAATATTAAAGTCAGCAACCTGAACGACTTTAATGGGCCCTTCATTAGGATAATAGCGGTTGTCGCCAAACTTGAATTCTCCTCCCTTAATACTAACTGTGATATTGGCCTCAGACTCAGCCAAACACATCACGGGCGATGGGTTGTCGCTGCACGCTGTTACAAAAAACAAAGCAATACTACTCAAAATAAATATGGGTAACTGTTTATTCATAATGACGCTCTTTAATCTTTTGGCCCGTAGGCATAAAAGTCTGTTTTGGCTATACCGCGTTGGTAGGCCGGTCGCTCATGACAACGGTTACGAAATGCCATAAGGTTGGGTAGCTTATCAACCGTGTACATCATAGGGGCAATTTCGGCGATAAAAGACAACTGAACATCTGCACCGCTAAATGTATTCCCAACAAACCAGTTAACGCCTTCTAAAGATTTTTCTATATAACCCAAGTGCCGGGTTAACTCGTCGTTAATTCGCGGTTTAAGAGCCTCGCCACCATCGGGCAACTTAGAGGTATAGAGTTTAAGCATTAATGGCAGTACGGCACCACTCTCTCCGTAGTGCAACCACTGAAGGTATTGTTCATGGTCATTACTATCTGTCGCGGGTAAGAACTGGCCACCCCCGTAATTTCGCAACAAATAGTCAATAATCGCGCCGGATTCAATGACAGTGATACCTTCATCCGTTAGCACCGGTGATTTACCTAAAGGATGCACTGCCTCCAGCTCTGATGGAGCTAAGTTCGTCACTGGGTCACGCTGGTAGGTCTTAATTTGATAGTCAACACCGAGCTCTTCAAGCAACCAGATAATACGCTGAGAGCGCGAGTTATTGAGGTGATGTACTGTCAACATGTGTCTAAATCCTATTAGTTGGGCGTGATTATGGTAGCGTCTATTTTAATAGATGGTTTTTAATAATATCAAAAATCTCAGGTTGAGTGATCATAGCCGGTACTATCCCCTGCCCCACATCATTACTCAACAAGGGTACATTAACGCCAGTATGTTCTTCACTGAAGAAATCATTGGTAGCATAGTTCACACCCATAATCTCGCCTTCTCGTGTATTGATACGAGCTAGGTGCCCAGGACTATAAACGGGCACTGGAATGTCAATAAAAAGGGTTCGCTCTGCGACCAACTGCGCAGCTTGGCCATGATCAGCCGTAACTAGAACAAGTGTGTCTGGGTGAGTTTTGGCGAAAGCTAAAGCCAGATCAACCGTTTCATCAAGTTGCTTTAACTCTCCAATACTGCCACAGGCCTTGCGCTCGTGCGCCTGTTTATCAATTGACGCTGATTCAATCATCAAGAAGAAACTGTCGGCACCAGAGTCATTTCCTGCCAATCGGGATAACGCTGTCTCAGTCATTAAAGCAAGGCTCGGCATGCCCGAATAATCAGGATTGTCTACACAGTCCATGGGCTCAGGGTAGGTAACTGAGCCAAACGCCCAATGCAATCTGTTTAGAATACTGGGTAGGGGCTTTTCGGCCACTCGATCATCTTCACCTCGCCACATCACAGGCATAGTACTGGGTGAAAATAAGCCAAGCAGTCTCCCAGAGCCGCTGTTATTTAACTCTGTTGCCTGAGTCACCACCTGATAACCTGCCTTTTTTGCTAGCTGCAGAACGGTTTTTCCTGAGCCCTCTGCTACCTGAACGAAGTGCTTCATACCACCGCCAAGAGCCACATGGACTCCAGAGTCAACTAGCTGCTCTGAAATAGAACCCAGACCGCCATTAATTTTAAGGTCTGGAGAGCAGTCCGCAATAGTTTTGTAGTAAGTTTCTGCTTGCACCATCATCTCTGGGTTTTCACAGTCACGTGTATTCACATGCGCATAAAAAGCGGAAGGTGTAGCATCAGTAATACTGGCCGTAGTAACTATCCCCGATTTGATACCCTGCTGCTGGGCTATCTCGACAATATTAGCTAAGTCTTTGTCATCGCCGGCACTGGTACCTATCCGACCAATACTAGTTGCAACGCCGCTGGCTATAGAGGTGGCACTGTTTGCTGAATCAGCAACATAAATTGCTCGATCTGGATTGACATCATCGACTGTCAACACTTGAGCAGTACTCCTCAAAGGCAGTTGATCAAGCCTAAGCTTACCTCGACTACCCACGAGATAGTTTCGAGCTATTGTAATTTGATGATCATCCATACCATCACCAATAATCAAAATCACGCTACCCGCCATAGCCGGAAGTGAAATTCCGCCTGCAACAACCAGTAACAAGGGCAATAAAACACGAACGCTGACTGACAATGATGAATTAACCATAAAATAGAACCTTACTAAGATAAGTTTTGTTATTGGTCCTAGTGTAAATGATAAGTTGATGAGTAAACCAACTCTGGGATAATTATTTTCCCCAAAACCGGTTTGTGTTAGTGTTAGTGAGCGTCTACTGATTAATGACAAGGTTTTACCAGCATTGAATGAACCACTCCAGCTCTTTTTAAATAGGCACTCTTTGCCTAACTCTTACCTCACTAACGCGGATGCATATTTTTCGCCGCTGATAGAGGATTTTACTGAGGTATACCAGCAAAAAAACGCTATTCAAATCATTGGCATTAACGGCTGTCAAGGATCTGGGAAGTCGACCCTTGCCGATTACCTGTGTACCCGCATTGCAGATGAACAGGGCGTGCAAACTCTGGCCTTGTCTATGGATGACTTTTATTGCACTAAGGCACAGCGAAAAAAGCTGAGCGATACTATCCATCCCTTGCTGGCCACTCGTGGTGTGCCGGGGACCCATGATATCGATCTTGCCATAGACACCATAACCGCGCTTTCATCTCGCATACCAACACCTATTACCCGCTTTAATAAAAGCACTGATGAGCGCGTAGCCTTATCTGATAGCAAAATCATTAAAGGCCCTCTGGCACTGATTGTTATCGAGGGCTGGTGTTTTGGTGCCCAGCCTGTTTCACAGAGTGACTTGCTAGAAGCGAGTAATGACCTGGAACAACAACATGATGCCAATGGTGTTTGGCGCCAATACGTCAACAGTAAATTAAAAGGTAATTACCAAACGTTATTTAATATGGCGGATCAACTGATAATGTTAGCTGCTCCCTCCTTTGATCGTGTTTTTGAATGGCGACTGGAACAAGAGCAAAAACTAGCTCAGTCAATCAAACTGAAAGATAACGGAAATGTCGGCAAAAAGAGTATGACTGAAAAGGAAGTAAAGCATTTCATTACGTATTTCCAGCGTATTACCGAACACTGTTTATTAGAAATGCCGGCCAGAGCCGACCACCTCTTTAGGTTAAATAATGACCGTAGTATTCGCAGCTACAATCGCCTTAGCATCAAGAGTTAGCCCTGTAGCTACAGCGGTACTGCTCGCTGATTGAACTCACTGACTACGCGTAATAGTTGCCTGCAGGTAATCTGCCCGACCAATTTTCCGTGATCTAAAACAGGTCGGCGCCGGTGACCTTTTTTAATCATGTCGTCTGCCACATCCACAAGATCTGCGTGAATGTCACAATACTCAACATTCTTAGTCATATAGTCCTCAGCTTTACCGAGATCCCCATGCTCGTTATAAGTAGCGGTTAAAATAGCTTTTAGGCAATCCATCTCGGACAGTACGCCGACCAAATCGCCCTGCTCACTGACCACACAAATACCCGATATTTTATTATCCAGAACCAACCCAATCGCCGTAGACATCTCATCTTGGGCATGAATTTTAACGGGTCTGTGAATCATGTAGTCACTAATATCAACCGAACGTAACATAACAAACTCCTTATTTTATAAACATCACTAGCACCTCGTTCTCTGGCGCTAGAGTAAACCCGCATAGGCAATGAATGGCTGGGGCCAAGAGCCAAGTGCTAAAATTGAGGCCATCAACACTATCGCAGCTAACTTTTCCTGCCAATTAGCGCTGTTGCCAGAAGTTTGCGCAGACTGCGTCATGGCGAAAATAATTCTCAAATAATAATAAATAGCAATGGCACTCGCGATGACAAGGACTGCCAGTAACCCCCAAAGACCGGACTGAATACCGACTGTAATTACAAAAAATTTAGCCATAAACCCAGCAGTTAAGGGTATCCCTGCCAGAGAAAGCATTGCCACAGTCAGTGCGGATGCCTCTAAAGGGCGAGACCAGAACAGTCCCGCAAAGGCACTAATATTCTGCTTAGCAGTATCTTCACCAGCAACCATAGAAACAATGGTGAACGCTGCTAACGTCGTGACTATGTAGGCCGTCAAATAAAAGGTAATACTTTGACTGACTAAATCTGCCTCTAAATAAGTCAAGGCGATTAACACCACCAACAAATAGCCAAAGTGAGCAATGGAAGAATAAGCCAATAAGCGTTTAATATTTTCTTGACGCAATGCCAGCCAATTGCCGACTAGCATAGATGCAATAGCCAGGACCACTAATGCCGTATTTAAACCACTAAACTGATAGAGCGCCCCATCGATATAAAACCGACTTAAAGCAACGAAAACCGCGCTCTTAGACACCGTGGCAAGGAAACCCGTTACCGGCGTGGGTGCACCTTCATAAACGTCAGGCGTCCACATATGAAAAGGTGCGACAGATAGCTTAAAGCCAATTCCCGCGAGCACCATGGCACTGCCTGCCATCATCAGCATCGGGTTTTCCGCGTAGGCTAAAGCGGCTCTAGCGCCTATGCCTACGTAGCTTAATTCCCCTGTGGCGGCATAAATCAGTGCAAATCCGTAAAGTAACATTGCCGACGCACAGGCCGATAAAACAAGATACTTAACCGCACCCTCAAGAGGCAACTGACCGCGTTCCGGGAACGCAATCATGGCGTAAAGAGCAACACCCATTAGCTCCATGCCGAGCAACAAGGAAACCATATGGCTGGATTGAATAAGTACCACTGCGCCTAATACCGATAACACTAGGAGTAAGTAATATTCTTCTTTTCGTTCACCTTCAGAAGAAAAGGTTTCTTTGGACAACACCAGAGTGACCAAAGAGGCAATCAAAATTAAGCTCGTAAAAAATAAACTCCAGTGATCGACTTCTAGCAAAATCGTCACCGGTTGAATAAAGTCTCTGGCATAACTGGCGCTCCAAAGTGTGAGAAGGAAACCCACAGCAGTAATGACCCAAGCCACCGATTGATCTCGCTTTATTGAGGCTTGAATCATCAGTACGACAGCTGTCAACGAGAGCATTAAAATAGGCGCTAAAGCCGAGAACATGGTTGCATTCATCACATCACCTCCACTATGGCAACAGTCGGTGAGGTCGTCAGATTAAGTAAGCTTTGTAACACAGGCTGTGCAGCATCTAACACTGGCTGCGGGTAAATGCCCAAAAAGATCAGTGCTACTATCATTACCGCCATGGTCAGCATCTCTCGAGTCCCAAAATCAACAAGACCACTGTCCACCCATTTTTGGTTGGCTTGCCCTTGAAAAGATCGCTGCATCAACAGCAATGAATAAGCAGCACCGGTGATTAAACCCGTAGCAGCAACAACCGTAATCCAAATATTCACTTGAAAAAGCCCTAGAAGTACCAAAAATTCAGCCACAAAGTTACCCAAACCCGGGAGGCCTAAAGAGGCAACCACAAAAAACATTGCCACTGCACCCATGCGTGGCATCTGTTGCCAAAGTCCACTCATTTCTCGCATATCTCTGGTGTGCAGACGTTCTTGTAGCGAGCCCGCAATCATAAATAGGGCGGCTGTGCTAAACCCATGAGCTACCATTTGCATTACTGCGCCCTGCAGTGCCAGCTCATTCCACGCGTAAATACCTAAGAGGACAAAACCCATATGACTAACACTGCTGTAGGCGATTAGACGTTTGAAGTCAGTTTGGCCAAAGGCCAGAACAGCGCCATAGACAACTCCTGCCGCTCCTAACCACATAGCTGCTGATGAAAAATCTAAGGCAGCTTCCGGAAAGAGCGGTACTGCAAAGCGAATCAGCCCGTAAGCACCCGTTTTAAGTAGAATGCCTGCCAGAATCACACTACCTGCAGTCGGTGCTTGAGTGTGTGCGTCAGGTAACCAAGTATGAAAAGGAAACCCCGGTAGCTTGACCACAAATGCAATGAAGAAACCTAGCATAATCCAGTGTGCGGCTTGCTCGGTCATTTGTGTATTTAGTAAGTCAAAATAACTAAAGGTCCAAATCCCAGTCGCACTTTGATTAACCGCCACTAACGCCAGTATCGACATTAACATTAACAAACCACTCGCTTGAGTGAAGATAAAGAATTTCATGGCCGCATAACCACGATTTTCATGTCCCCAGATAGCAATCATAAAGTACATAGGGATGAGCATGACCTCCCAAAACAGGAAGAACAGCATCAAATCTAGGGCCATAAATACCCCAAGAACACCCGCAAGAGACCATAGCAAGTTAGCCTCAAAGAAGCCTTTACGCACGACAATGTCGGTCCATGAGGCACTGATTGCGATGGCACCAAGAATCAGCGTCAGCAATACCATCAGCAAGCTAATGCCATCTAGCGCGAGCTCGATGCTAATGCCAAAAGCAGGGATCCAGTCAGTTTTAAAGTGCATTAACCACGTAGAAGGATCATTCGCCACAGGTGCTTGTAGTTGAGTGATTTCGGGCATGCCATACAAGCATAAAAGAAGATATACCAAGTCGGTTAGGACCACTGCCATCGCCACTTTTCGTGGCATGATGTCACTAATACGCTCAGACAGCATAGCCAATAAGCCGCCAATTAAGAGTATGAGTATTAGATTGATCATTACCATTATAGCGCCCCCTCTGGAAGATTAGCCGCTAGCATAATGACTAAAATAAGCCCTGCTACCATGCTCGCTATATACCAGCGCATGCGCCCAGATTGTGCTGAACTTAGCCACTGGTTGAAGGTTTGATTGATCGTAACGATTAAGCCATATAAGGCGTCAACAGGCTCACTTTTAAGCTTGTTAGCCAAGCCATAGTAAGGTTTTACAAACAGACGGTCATAAAGCCAATCGATACCCCAACCGCTGAGCCAGAACTTCCCAAGACTCTTACCCAAGGACGAGTTGGCAAGTCCATCGACTTTTAATTGGCCAGTGTAAAATATGAGGTAAGCGACTAGCACGCCAACAATGGGTACTGATATAGACACATATTCGACCCAATGCGCCGGATGACTCCCATCACTAGCAGGAAAAACCTCACTCACCGGAATCATAAACCAACCGCCCACCATGGCTAACAGACATAATATTGAGAGCGGAACTGCCATACGCCATCCGGTGTCCTTATCAGGTTCAGTATTTACACTGCCGAAAAACACTACAAATACTAATCTGAAACTGTAGATTGCTGTCAGTAAGGCCCCTAGCAGTCCAGCCACCCATAATCCTGGGCCGATCTCAGGGAATTGGTACGCCTGGAGTAAAATTTGATCTTTGCTGAAAAATCCAGAGGTCATCGGCAGTGCAGCTAACGCTGAGGAGCCGATCATAAAGCTCCAAAAGGTAACAGGCATACGAGTTCTTAAACCGCCCATTTTAAAAATATTATGTTCATGATGTAGGCAGTGGATAATTGCCCCTGAGCCCAAAAACAATAAGGCTTTAAAAAAGGCGTGAGTCATTAGATGAAAAATACCTGCACTCCAAGCCCCGACACCTAGAGCAAGAAACATATAACCAATCTGGCTAATCGTCGAGTAAGCCAAAATACGTTTGATATCGGTTTGCATCAGTGCCGTAAAGGCCGCCATTAGCGACGTAGTTATACCAATGACGGCAACCACTGTCATCGCTATCGGTGCCAACAGGAACAACTCATGAGTACGGGCTATTAAGTAAACACCGGCGGTCACCATAGTAGCCGCATGAATTAGCGCACTAACCGGCGTCGGGCCAGCCATGGCATCGGGTAGCCAAGTATGTAATGGCAACTGAGCTGATTTTCCAACCGCCCCGCAGACTAGGAGTAGGCAGGCTATTGTGGGGACGGTGGCGCCAATCTGCCAAGTTTGATCAGCCTCACCGACCATAGTCTGGATATCTAAGGTGCCTAGCTCAGTGAACAACAACAATAAACCCATCGCCATAGCTGTATCACCGATACGTGTGACGATGAAGGCTTTACGCGCTGCATACCCATTGGCGTTGTGCTGATACCAGAAACCTACTAACAGATAACTGCAAACTCCTACGCCTTCCCATCCAAGATAAAGCAGCAACAAATTATCAGCCATAACCAAGACCAACATGGCGGCAACAAACATATTTAGATAGGCAAAATATCGAGCATAACTAGGATCTTTTTCCATGAATTCAGTGGAGAACAAATGAATCAGGAAACCAACGCCGGTTATGACTGACATCATCACTAAAGTCAGTCCATCAAAATAAAATGAAATACCGGGGGCAAATCCAGCTACTTCCATCCAGGTCCAAAGGGAGAGCTGGATAACTTGCTGGTTCTGCATAAATTCAGTCGCTAGCAGCAGTGTCAATAAAGCGGATATGCCTACTGAGCCTACCCCCAGAGTACCCACTTGAGATGCCTTGAGGCGCGCACCAACAAGCATTAATGTCACTGAACTAAGTAGTGGAATCAGTGGTATTAACCAAATAGTCTCACTCATAATTAACCCTGCATCCGGTTAGCATCGTCCATATCCAATGTTTTAAAGCGCTTCTGAACTTGAAGCACTAAGCCCAGACCTACGGCTACTTCAGCTGCAGCGACAGTAAGAATCAGCATAAATACCACCTGACCGTCAGGCTGCCCCCAGTGGGCACCCGCAGCGACAAAGGCTAAGGCGGCGGCATTGAGCATGACTTCCAATGACATCAATATAAAAATAATGTTGCGCCTAATCATTAGGCCGAGCATACCAATGGCAAACAAAAGCGAAGAGACTAAAAGGATATGGTTAAGGGGTATATTTAAGCCATCCATTATTGGCCACCCTGCTTTTCTAGATTATCTCGGTCAAGGTAGCGACGACCTAGGTGAAAAGAACCCACTAAACCTGCCAGCAATAACATTGAGGCAATCTCAACCGCTAAAACATAGGGCCCAAATAGCGACAATCCTACCTGCTTAGCCGAGACTGCTGTGACCGAAACTGGGCCGCTAGTTTGACTAATCACCAGTATCAGCTCAACGAGTAGAATCGCTGATAAAATAGCTGGCCCCGCCCAGATTGACGGCTGTAACCACTGTCGTTCTTGTTTATTACCCTTTTCGCCTAAATTCAGCATCATGATCACAAATACAAATAACACCATAATAGCGCCCGCATAAATAACAATTTCTAGTGCTGCTGCAAATGGCGCACCAATCAAGAAAAAGATAACAGCAACCGCTAGCAGTGAGACAATCAGATAAATTAGCGCATGAATAGCATTAGGCCTTGTCATAGCCATAACCGTTGCCATTAGTGCAACCGTTGCCGCTATATAAAAAAATACAATTTCAAGCATGAAAGTCCCTCGGGCTTGTTGTTTCATTAACTTGACTCATGGCAATAAACTCTTAGTGTCTATCGGCCTAGCTTCGTTGAGCGCTTCACCTTTGTCTTTAGAGGCTGTTTTCATACCAGAGACTCGGTAAAAATTGTAATCTGGGTATTTACCCACGCCATTAATCAGCAAATGTTCTTTCTCGTAGACCATGTTCTGACGATCGTACTCACACATTTCAAAGTCCGGTGTTAATTGGATGGCATAAGTTGGGCAAGCCTCTTCACACATTCCACACATAATGCATCGAGAAAAATTAATGCGGAAAAATTCCGGATACCAAGTACCGTCTTCGCGGGTATCTTTTTGTAAGGCAATGCAGTCAACCGGACATACCGCCGCACAAAGATTACAAGCAACGCAACGCTCTTCACCGTCAGGGTCGCGAGTTAGTACAATTCGACCTCGATAACGTGGTGCCAAATAGGGCATCTCCTCGGGGTATTGAACAGTTTCGGCTTTGGTAAAGGTGTGCTTTAGCACTTCCCACATAGTTCTAAGTTCACTTAACATTAGGCAACACCCTCCATCCATAACAGCACGGCACCCGTCACCACAATATTAACCAGTGTGATGGGCAACATGACTTTCCAGCCAAGTGACATTAATTGGTCATAGCGCGGACGAGGTATCGCTGCGCGCAGTAAGACAAAGAAACAAATAACCACGAATACTTTAAAACTGAACCAGAAGAATGGCGGTAACCAATGGCCAATCAACATTGGTCCATGCCAACCACCGAAGAATAGCGTCACAATCATGCAGGAAATGAGCATCAGCCCGAGGTATTCCCCAAGCATAAACATGGCAAATTTCATACCACCATATTCAGTGTGGAAACCTGCAGTAAGCTCGTGTTCTGCTTCAGGCAAATCGAAAGGCAAACGGTGACTCTCGGCGATGCCAGCAATAATAAATACGATCAAACCGAGTATCTGCGAGAAGCAAAACCAAACATCGGTCTGCGCTTCAACAATGTCTACCAAACTAAAGCTACCGGACATCATGACTACGCCAATCAATGAGAGTCCCATAAAGACTTCATAACTGACCATTTGTGCCGCTGACCGCAACCCCCCTAAAAGAGCATATTTATTGTTAGAGGCAAGACCTCCCAGAAGCACGCTGTAGACTGCAAGAGACGTCATGCCGAGAAAGAACAGCAAACCAATGTTAACGTCGATAATCATCATCCCTGGGGCAAAGGGCACAACAGCAAAACCCATCATCATTGCCACAACGATTGCTGTGGGAGCAAATATAAATACCAATTTGTCTGCAAACGGTGGAACCCAGTCATCTTTAAACAGTAGTTTAATCATGTCTGCCGCCACCTGACCAATACCGAACGGTCCCAATCGGTTAGGGCCATAGCGATCTTGCCATACGCCTAGTAAACGTCTTTCAAACCACGTTAAAACGGCCGCTCCAGCAACGCCACCAATCAAAATGGTGAGTGCGAGGATTACCGGCATCAACTCAGACATTACGCGTACCTCTATCACCCACTACAGGCTGAAAGGCGGCTTTATCAGAGGCAATCATTTCAGGTCGAGAGCGCTGCCAAGTTTTATCGACCTGCAAGCTAACCAGACGTCCAGCTACGAGCCCCCGTGCCTCTGAGTATCCAGCGCTATAGCCAATACAATTTTTTGCCACTCTAGATAAAATCCTGACCTCTAGAGAACATTCGATATCATCCTGTTTGACCAAGAGACCATCACCCTCGGTGACGGTGAGCTTTTCCGCGACTTTTCTGCCAATAGCAATAAATCCGCGGCCAGCCAACTCAGAAATTTCTTCAGTGTGAGCCGATAATTCATCGCTACCGTGGACTTGCTCCATGGGGACAAGATGCCACTGATGTGGTTTCAATGAAATTTGAGTGATCTGCGAGGATATATCTGCTCCTGTTTGTGATGAAGATATTAGCCGTACCCCTGAGGATCCGCCTTTTAGCGGACCATCTACTTCAGACTGAAACTTCTGCAAAGACTGATTGGAATTCCAACCGGGTGCCCAAACAAAGGGGGTTAATGATGCCGGCTGATCTCGATTCAAGCCTTCCATACTAAAAGATAATGGACTCTCGTGATCTTGAGCCTGTTGAGGTTCATGTACCGAGACACCCGAATTCATTGCAGTACGGCCACTGTAACGGTGAGTCTGGCGAGGTATCTTTGAGCCGCGATCCCTGAAACTGTTCAGTGGCGCTACATCGACAAGCTTAGTAAATAGCGGACTACTCTTGGCACATGCAGTAACTATTTGATCAAAATGTTCTATTTTCGATAATTTTTTGTGTTCGGTAGCCTTCGCTAATCTAAGCAGCCACTCCCAACTGGGTAGTCTTTCAGACGCTGGAGACTGCACGGGATAGAAACGCTGAGCGCGACCCTCACTACTCACCAAAGTACCTTGAGACTCTGCATAGGAGGCTGCTGCCATCACTAAATCTGATTGATCAAGGGTACCGTTCTCATACATATCCAACGTAATGACCTTAGCTCCACCAGCCAGTAGCTGATCGATTAACGCTTTATCGCCACGACGGTACAAATCATTTTCCAACACAATTAACGCATCTATTTTTGCTGCTCGCTTCACTAAGGCCTTTAAATGGCTACTAGCACCATCGGCTACCATCATCGCTAGGCCTAAGCTATTACACTCGGGTACGCAAAAGCTAAGCATGCTTGTCGTCTGACTCAAAGCATCCGCCACGGCAGCCGCACTATTGATAACGCCCTGATGAGCCATGCTTGAACCACTGACTATTAGGGGATGTTTCGCCATTTTCAGCATCTGTGCCGCGGCGTCTGCCTGAGGATTGTTAGTGATTTCACCCACCAAAGCTGCTGCCACAGCATGCCCAAATGCGGCTATATCATCAGGCGCTAAAGAAACGCAGACACTAGCAACATCATCGAGTCGGGTATCCATGGCCGATACGATAGTCATTGGTGAACGTTGGTCTTGAGCAAGATTACGAATCGCTGCGTCTTGCCAAGGCGGAAGCCCCATCTGTTCTGCCAATTCAAAGGCTTTGTTACGGACAGATTGGCGAAGTGCGAGCGCCACACGCGGGGCGGTATTAGTAACATCTTCACCAAGAATAAGTATCGCATCGGCAGTCTCTATTTGCTTAACCGACGGATTAATCGACATAGATGTCTGCAAAATATTAGCAATACTGTCCATTAAGTCTGCTTCTTGGTCTGAAAACCCTGGCGCAAAGTTTTTCGATCCAACCAACTCACGCAACAGATAATTCGATTCAAGAGACGCTCTTGGCGAGCCAATAGCGGCGACTTTTTTACCGGCCATCCAATCAGCCGCTGTGTTCAGTGCTTGCTGCTGATGAACCGCAAAGAAGCTACCATCGGGATTTTTAATACCCGCATAATCAAGACGTAAATCACTATTCAGATAGCCGCTGCCAAAGCGACCTCGATCACATATAAAGTAGCCATTAACGTCGTGGTTATAGCGATTATGAACACGTTTAACCTTGCCGTAACGTTCCCCAGGAGCAATATTACAGCCCACAGCACAGCCCTGACATATAGACGGTGCAGACTGTAAATCCCACTTACGGCTGTATTGCTTTAAAAACGGCTTGTCGGTGAAAACACCTGTCGGACATACCTCAACTAGATTACCCGAAAACTCACTCTCTAAAATACCCTCCTCGTGACGACCAAAATACAGATGATCATGAGAGGCCTGAGCGCCTAAATCTTTACCTCCAGCGTAATCTCGGTAATAACGCTCGCATCTATAACACGCAATACAACGGTTCATCTCATGATGAATCAGAGGGCCCAAATATTGGTTGCGATAGGTATTTTTTTTACCCGTATATCGACGATCACGATGACCGACCATAACGGTCATGTCTTGCAGATGACATTCTCCGCCTTCTGCGCATACAGGACAGTCGTGCGGATGATTAAGCATAAGGCTCTCAACCACCGCTTCGCGAAACTGTGTAGCATTTTCAGCCTTAAGTGAAAATCTTGCACCATCACTCGCCGGGGTCATACAGCCCATGACTATGCGGCCACGAGTATCCTCTTCGTTCTGGTATTGAACCAAGGCGCATTGACGACAAGAACCAATAGAACCCATGGATGGATGCCAACAAAAATATGGCAGATCCAACCCCGCATTCAGACAGGCTTCCAGTATGTTTTCGCCTTTTTTGACCTCAATTTCTTGACCATCAACATTGATCATTGGCATAGTTTAAGCTCCCTTTCCTGAGTGGTAAGGGCAACAGCCACCACTAATATGTCGTTCAAAATCATCACGAAAGTATTTAAGCGCACTTTGCAGTGGCTCCATGGCTCCGGGCGCCAGAGCGCAATGTGTGTTACCGATTGCACCTATATAATTAATTTGGTATTCAAGCGTATCCAAATCTTCAGTTTTACCACGACCCTGCTCTATGTCTTCGAGTACCTGCCTTGTCCAAGGCAGACCATCACGGCAAGGGGTGCAAAACCCGCAGGATTCATGGGCGAAAAAGCGGATCAAATTTAATACCATACCTACCGGACAAGTCTGATCATCGAGAATAATCATAGTGCCAGTACCCATGCGACTGCCGGCTTTACCTATGACGTTATAGTCCATGGCTAAATCAAGATGTTCATGCGTTAAAAAGTCGGTTGACCCACCACCCGGCAAAAAACCTTTAAGTTGCAAGCCGTCCTGCATACCGCCGGCATGGTTTTCAAGAATTTCACGGATTGGAGTACCCATTGGCAGCTCCCAACAACCGGGCGTTTTTACTCGCCCACTAACACCAAACATCTTAGTGCCTGCGTCCTCACCCACACCAAGACTCTTAAACCAGTCAGCGCCGCGGTCAATAATATGGGGAATGTTACATAGCGTTTCGACATTGTTAACGATAGTTGGACGGCCCCATAGACCACTCACCTGAGGAAATGGTGGCTTGGCTCTGGGGTTGGCTCTCTTACCTTCAAGTGCGTTTATGAGAGCCGTTTCTTCACCACAAATATACCGACCTGCACTGGGATGGACATACATATCAAGCTTAAAACCACTGCCGAGAATATTGTCACCAAGGTAACCTTTGGCGTAACACTCTTTTAAGGCTTGGCGCAGGCGATCGATAGCCACTACGTACTCACCACGAATAAAGATATAAGACAGATCGGCGCCAATACAATAGGCCGACAAAATCATCCCTTCGATAAGCTGATGGGGGTCGTACTCCATAAGTAGACGATCTTTAAAGGCACCCGGTTCCATTTCATCGGCATTACAGACCAGATATTTGTGGCCCGGCGTGCATTTGTCATCCATCGGCACAAAGCTCCACTTCATACCGGTAGGAAATCCAGCGCCGCCACGCCCACGCAGGTTTGAGGCGCTGACAACCTCCCGACACTCCAGGGAAGACATGCTCGTCAGAGCTTTATGTAGTCCTTGATAGCCGCCATTAGCCTCATAGGTAGTCATGTCCGTGGGGGCTTTACCGGGTTCAATATTGCGCGTCAGTACTTTTTCCATTAAGACTGACCCCTCGATTTACTGCTGGCAAAAATCTCACTAATTTTATGAGTATCAAGATGTGTGACTAAATCATCACCAACCATCATCACAGGTGCCCTGTCACAAGCGCCCAAACAAGGAACAGGCAAAAGGGTATAAAGATTGTCCTCAGTGGTCTCACCATAATCGACACCTAATGTATCCGAGATGGTGGCCTTAATGCTGTCACAGCCACTTATCCAGCAACTTACACTGTCACAAAATAGAATGACTTTTTCGCCTACTGGGCGGCGATAGATCAAGTTATAAAAAGTGGCTACTCCTTCCAACTCCTCAGCGGACATTCCTAGATATTTAGCGATGGCTTGAAGACTTTCATCAGACACCCAGCCACGCTCGGCCTGAACTATTTTTAAAGCGTCAATAGCCGCGCCTGACTTGTAGGGCACATGTTCAAGCTCATGATCTATGGCAGCCATTTCTTGTAGCGTAAGCACTGAACTGATATCACTCTGAATCATCTTTGCATTACTCATCGGTCAACATCCGCCATAACGAAATCGATACTGGCAATAATGGCTATTAAATCAGGGATCATTAGCCCGTTACTGATTAGGGGTATTTGCTGTAAGTGAGGGAATGAAGGCGTTCGGATACGAGTTCTGTATGAGTTAGTACCGCCATCACTAATCAAATGATAACTGTTGATCCCTTTAGTGGCTTCAATCATTACCGAAGCTTCCCCTGCAGGGACTACAGGCCCCCAGCTCACATTGAGAAAATGATGTATTAAGGTCTCAATATCTTCCATTGTGCGCTCTTTGGGCGGCGGAGTTGTCAACCGATGATCACTTTTATAGGGACCTCCAGGCATATTATCCAAACACTGCCGAATGATACGTAAGCTCTGTCGCATCTCTTCAATACGTAATTCAGCACGGTCATAACAGTCACCGTTATGTGATACCGGAACATCAAAATCAAACTGATCATAGCCGCCATAAGGACGTTTTTTACGCACATCCCAATCGCAACCGGTTGCTCGTAAGCCTGGGCCAGTAATGCCCCAGTCAATAGCCTCTTGTTGACTATAAACGCCAATACCAACAGTGCGCTCTTTGAGCATTTTGTTTTGCATGGCCATCCTGTCGTAGTGATCAAGGCGAGCAGGTAAAAAATCAATGAAATCGCGAACCAGTTTGTCCCAGCCCTCTGGTAGGTCCTGAGCAACGCCGCCAATACGGAACCAAGCCGGATGCATGCGCCCACCGGTAATTGCCTCAATAATACCGAACAACCGCTCACGGTCAGCGAACATATAAAAGACCGGTGACATCTGACCCACGTCTTGAACGAAAGTCCCGTAAAACACTAGGTGACTAGAAATTCTGAATAATTCAGCCAACATAATACGAATTATTTTGGCGCGCTCAGGCACCACAATGCCGCCCAGCATTTCTACTGATTGAATATAGGCTAGGTTATTCATTACCCCGCCAAGATAATCAATGCGATCTGTATACGGGATGTAGGTATGCCATGTTTGGCGTTCGGCCATCTTTTCAGCACCGCGGTGGTGGTATCCAATATCAGGTACTGAATCAATAATGACCTCGCCATCTAACTGCAAAGCAACTCGAAAAACTCCATGCACACTGGGGTGATTAGGGCCAAGATTAAGAAACATATATTCACTGTCTTCAGTGGCCTTTTCCATACCCCACTCTTCGGGACGAAAACGTAATGCCTCCTGCTCTTTAGCGACTCTTTCAGGCCCCATTTCAAACGGCGCCATCTCAGTCGCACGCGCTGGATGATCTTTGCGCAATGCATGACCCTCCCAGGTTGGCGGAAGTAAAATACGATAAAGCGTTGGATGGCCATCAAAGATCACACCAAACATGTCCCAGGCCTCTCGCTCATACCAATTTGCGTTAGGCCAAATACCAATAATCGTAGGTAAATGCAGCTCAGATTCAGACAGGGCTACCTTGATACGAATATCATCATTGCGCTCCATGGAAAGTAACTGATAGACCACAGTAAAATCAGACTCAGGTTGCCCGGAACGGTATTGACGAGTACGCTCATCGATCGCGAACAAATCGTAAAGCATAGAGAATTGAGGTTTTAAGAACTGTAAAACATCAAGCAAAAGGGATCTAGGCACCCACAGTGTCAGAATGGAATCGGCCGTGGTTTGAACAGTAAACTGCTGCTGCCCAAATCGGCGATACAAGGTTTCTTCTACTTGGCTATGAACTATTGATTCAGCCGTGTGCATTTAACCCTCACAGATTGTTATTGGAATACTAGATTTTTTTCGGCTCCCTTAACTCAGTCGCCTGAATACGTTGTGCAGTAAGCTCATCACGCTTGCTAATTTTGGTTGGCTTAATAATTGTTTGGTCGCCGGCGGCCCATGTTATGGGTCGTCGCTCCTTACCAATGGACTCCTGCAGCATAATTAATCCCTGCATCAGAGCTTCGGGTCGCGGCGGGCAACCTGGCACATAAACGTCGACTGGAATAAATTTATCGACACCCTGCACTACCGAATAAATATCATACATACCGCCGGAATTAGCGCACGACCCCATAGAAATAATCCAACGAGGCTCTAATAACTGCTCATATAGGCGCTGAATGACGGGAGCCATTTTTAAAAAGCAGGTTCCTGAGATAACCATTAGGTCTGCTTGACGAGGCGTAGCTCGAATAACCTCAGAACCAAAGCGCGCAATATCATGTCGACTAGTAAAAGACGTGGCCATCTCTACATAACAACAGGAAAGGCCAAAATTAAAAGGCCATAATGAATGCGCTCGCCCCCAAGCAATTAAATCTTCAAGCTTGGCAAACGCAACATTACGCTTAACCTGCTCTTCAATAAAATCATCACTCTGGCCAATCACATTACCCTGTTCGGGTCGCGTTAAACTCCAATCCATTATTTCATCTCCGCTGATTTCTTCGTGTCATTCAAGCCAGTGCGCGTTTTATTGCCCCAGTCCAATGCCCCGGACCTCCACTCATAAATAAGTGCCAAACCAAGGATGGCGATAAACACCACCATCGATAAATATCCCTGCCAGCCGAGCTCAAAGAACGCAATGGCCCAAGCAAAAATGAATACTGTTTCTAGATCAAAAATTACGAAGAAAATAGCGACCAAATAAAATTCAACAGAGATGCGTATTTGTGACCCCCCTACCGATACAATTCCCGACTCAAAAGGATCATTAGTGGCCGCTTCTCTGCGTCGCTGGCCAAGCAGCCAAGAAAGTACCAACATGGTGATTACTAAAAGAATTACCATTAAAAAATATATGGCAAGAGGCCAGATTTCTGTCGCGTAGGCATTAGTCATTGACACACTCCAGCAACTGAGCAGTCTGTATTTGCGGCGATTGATTAGTGATTGTGATAAGAAAAAAGAGGTTAGCTACCATCTCATAGAGATGATCGAATGGCCTGTGAAAAAGAAAAACCTTATATTGTTCAAGTGGCATAAAACACCCCAAACACATTGGGCTTCTTTCGCCTAATACTACCTATTTAGGGAAGAACCCTTTTATTATTGTTAGGTAACGCGTAATAACCGTACCTAATGTAGGGTTTTTTAGCAAGCCCGATCTTAAACTTTAACCACTTATGGAATATTAACTATAACTTTATGAATAGGTGTTTACATCGTTAAGTGGAGATGCTCCTGAAAAAATCTAGGACCAACTAACGAGGTAATCACATCTAGTTTCAGAAAAATAAAAAGCCGCCAAAAGGCGGCTTTTTATTAGCATCCAGTTGACAGCATTACCACTGCGAAAAACGACGTCGCATGAACAATAACCCTGCCATTATTAATAACAACGGCATCGAAGCATCTGATGAACCATCAGCTGCCACTAAACAGCCACCGCCTCCACCTGATGGGGGTGCAGGTGTAGGCGGAGCAGGCGGACTGCTCACTGTAATAGATTCAGTGGTGACAACGATAGACTCTGTGCCATTACCAATCGTTATATCTAAGGTTGAGGTGCCAGAGGTATTGCTCGCTGTTACCGAGGCAGTATAGACGCCCTCTCCTTGCTGACTGAAGCTACTCACGCTGACACCAGAAAGTGATGCACTCGCACTAATGGTCATATCCTCTAACTTTAGACCCTGGGCGTCAAAAACAGTGACCGTAACTGTGACACTATCAGATCCGTTGGACGTTATCTGATCATCATTCAATGTCGCAGTGCTACTATCACTAGGCGTACCAATATATTTTGATGCCACACCAACAGGATCAACCAGCATACCGTTGGCTTGCCCATCTGCGTCGTTAGGTCCACCATCTTCAATCTTCAATTGAACACAGTTACTTCCTTCATTAAGACCTAGAACATAAAGATCACTACCTGGTTCTGGGCAAGTGCCACTAGTCGCCGCTACAGAGGCTACGCTGTTATTGGCATCTTCGGTAAACAACTGCCAACCAAGCGTGTTATCGATGTATTTCTTAATTTCGTCTCTGGGGCCGACAGGGAAACTAGTGGGGATAACCAGCGAGTAAACATAACCAGGCTGACCACCCACCAATCGATAGTCAAGTAAGCCATCAGGGAAATCAAAATAGTCATCATTAGCTGCTAATAACTGTTGCTCGGAGAGACTCAGGCTAAAGTCAGGTTGAACAATGGCCGTCGCACCTAAGCTTAATAAGGTTCCGTTTTCAGTCTGCACCCAGTTGTCACTATTAGCGGCTATTGGCATCAAATTAGGTTCGGAGATAGCATCTAAGTAGTCTGGTACTCCGTCATTGTCACTATCAGCCCAACCTTCCTGAGTATCTGTTAGCGTATCGCCGTCACTGTCTTGAGTGCTAGAGAGCGTTGCGCGTGTATCGACAACACTCAATACCACAGAGCTAGCCACACTTATCCCGCCATCACCACTATCAGTGCTAGTCGCATTTAAGGTCAGTCCACCAAGCGTTAAGGCCGAGGCAGAGAATGTCAGATTCCCCGCAGAGTCGGCAGAGGCATTAGCTATCCCGTCCAGTGAATTGCCCCAGTCAATGCTGTGGCTATCACCAGAGTTACCATCGGAAACAATTACCTGGATACTGACATCGCCCTCATCAGCGGCAACGGTCCGTGTCGCTAACCCACTTTGACTAACGTCAAAAGATAATGTTGGCGGCAAATTTATATCGCTAATAGTGATAGTTTGACTACTAGCACTGCCAATAACAGCGTTTGATAAACCTTCCACATCGCAGTCAACACACTGAATAAATACGTCAGGTAACCTAACAATAATAGTTTCATCTGACTCGGTAGTATTATCTTCAGTGACACTTAAGCGCATGCTCGCGGAGCGTCCCTGATTGATAATAAGACTTCCGCCAGTGTCTATTGTGTAGTCATCATCAAGGGCTGCTGTTCCTTCAAGTATGAAAGGTATTGTCACGGGATAAGACGGTGCATCACCGCTGAGTGTCACAGAAATTTCATGATTACCGCCTTCTCCCACTGAAAAGTCAAGATCGAGGCCTACCAAAGGCAATATGCTCACTAGCTGCACAACTTCAGATTGATTACCCAAAGCATCCTCTGCGGACCACGTGATTTGGTAGGCACCAGACAAGAAGGGACCTGCTATATCCGCCACTACCTCTGGGCTCAGCGGGTCTCGATCCGTCGATGTTGCCTCACCAATGTCAACAGAGGTGTATCGACCAGTAGCCGCTGCCACCACATTTTCAGGAACAGCTATAACTGGCCCATAATCATCAACAGTGGCATCTGTACCATTGAGATACTCTTGCGCGTTGGACACTCCGTCGTTATCCAAATCCTCTGTACCATCTGAGGCATCAAAAGGATCAAGTCCATTGGCCTCTTCGAATTCATCGGGCATGCCATCATTATCATCATCAGGATCTTCACTATTTGGGATACCATCACCATCATTGTCAGGGAGAATGATGATGTCTACCACAGCAGGCTCACTATCAAGACGCAAATCGTTGACCATAAAACTAAAGTTGTCGCTAGAGGCTCCTTCAACGCTACTGGTATAAGAAATCACTTTTGGGACCTGGTCGCCCGCAGCCAGTATAGTGACACCTGCATTAACAATTTGTAGACCTGCCTGCCCCACTCCGATATAGGCTTTATTGCCATCATTGGAAAGAGTGATATCGTATGCAGTGCCATTGGTGGTAAATGTACCCATAGACCTTGGCGATTGATTATTAGAAACGTCAATCACTTCAATGCCAAGGAAATCTGCAACATAAATATAGTTTCCATCGGCTGAGATATCCACACCCCAAGCACTGCCCTCCGTATCATAACTGCTAAGTATTACTGGACTAGCAGGAACACTGACATCGACAATTTGCAGTCCTAACTGGCCATCAGTAATGTAGGCCACATTGCCACCATCAGACAACACGATAGCTCGAGAATTTCCAGGGGTTTGATAAGTACTCAGTAACAATGGATTAGTTTTACTACTGACATCCACAATATCCATACCGGCAGTGTCTGTAGCAAGATAAACTATATTTTCGTCTTCTGACAGCGTAATACCATAAGCTATTCCTGAGGTAGGCAATGAACCTACCGAGACCGGAGACTGTGGGTTACTGATATCCACTATCTCTAGGGTATAAGCATCTGCAATGTAGAGAGTCTTCTCATCGCTTGTTAAAGTAATAGCTAAACTAAACCCCTGAGTATCGAGCAGTCCTAGTAACACAGGATTAGTAAGATCAGAAATATCTAGAATTTGAAGACCAAATTCTTCGTCAGCTAAATACGCTGTATTACCATCATTAGAAATTTTTACATCCCACACCAACCCCTCAGTGTCAAATGTACTAATTACCACGGGAGTGGTGTCATCACTAATATCAATAATTTCCAGCCCTGCGTCATAGGCGGCGACCAACACAGTGTTCTCGACGACAGCCGACGCTACCGCAAGACTCGTGGTAGCGACAGAACCAATTGGACTGGGATTAAATGCCGTAAAAGACCCCTGAGAAGGATCCGATACTAAATAATAAATTAGCGCATCATTGTCAGGGTCAGTTCCTGCAAGTATGATATCGGTCGGTATTTTTTCAACCAAGGTTACTTTCTGTTCGCTCGCCGTTGGGGCTTCATTGGGGTAGTCCCCAAGATTTATTGGAGCATCTCCTTGTCTACCGTTTACTAACATTTGAACAATTACTGATTCACCACTAATCTCTATTAGAGAAAATTCGGCACCATTCCAACCATCGCCATAGCTGTCATACATATTTAGCGTATAACGAGCATCATTGGGCAAACAGATCATGTCAATCATTGGGGCCGCACCCGCATATAAAATGGCGCCAGACCCATCAGTCAGTTGCCAAGAAATCTCCGAGGGCCATTCACCTGAGGTGACATTAACAAAATAACTCACCTCATCACAGACTGAAAGACCCGTATTAACAGTATCAATCAGTGATTGAATTTCCTTCAAGTCATCGACATAAGTACTATTCAACTGCAACCCAATTAATGTTTGATAAGCTGACAGCGCTGCAGGATCAATATTCACCAAGCCAATAATCGCATTGATATTATCAATAGTAATTTCGCTACCATCTCCAGAATCAGCAGCGTTCGCAATAATGTCCAACGCGGATAGATAATTGACCACTCCGTTGCAATTTTCAGTGGGGGCAAGATCCAATGAACCAATCGAAATATCTTCTCCTGGCCAACTATTTGTCTCTGGACAATAGCCAATAACCTTTAACCGTGTGTTTCTAAAGAAACTGTCGACCGCAATTGACGGCCTATCACCAAGAAAACTCAACGCGAGTAGCTGGTTAAAAGCAAACGCATTTGTACCAATGTCAGTAATACCTCTGCCCAAACTCACTAACCTAATATTATTTTGAACAAATGCATAATCACCAATCGATGTGACACTGTCAGGCACCATTACCGATGTTATTCCTTGATTCGCAAAAGCACCGCTCGCTATTGCGGTAACAGCAGTGTCACCGATCATTCCAGGAATCACCAAATCAGTGAGGCAGGACGATACGCAACCTGTGATAGTAAGACTTCCAGTGAGTGACTCTAAATAAGTCCAAGTACCGTCATTACTCAGCGAGTCCATCCAAATTTCAACGTTAGCGACATTACTGTCTAATGCACCGTCATTGACCTTAAAACTGAAGACGTCATTAGCGGCATCAGCTATAAGGTCAGCTGAGGTATGTGTGTATTCGAAGCTTGCTGGAACTAGATCACCGGCCACAAACACTTTGGGTGATAGATCTATTATCTGTAACCGATTACCAGCCGTAACAAAAGCTACGCTATCATTAACAGAAAAGGCTAAGTCGGTTGCAGCGTCGACTCTAAAGGATCCCTGCGAGATGGGATTTGTAGGGTCTGCTGGATCAATTATTTGAACTATGGAATTATCGAAAAGATAAACAAGAGCACCGTCATTTGAAAGTTCAGCCCCTTGAGCTGATGATGCATCGAAGGAGCCTACCAGCGTTGGAGCAGAGGCATTGCTAACATCAATAATTTTAAGCCCTGAACTACGATTGACGATATAAGCAGTATTATCATCAGGCGAAATTCCTACGCTAAATACTTCGCCAAACGCACTGAAAGAACCTAACAAATCAATATTGGCTGGGTCACTAACATCAATTATTCTCAATCCTGCGCTAGTTGCGAGAAAGAGTTTACTTTCATCTGAGGATAGAGCTGTCTCATATAATTGCCCTTCAATAGCATATGTGCCGACCAGACTAGGGTTTAAGGCGTCACTCACATCGATAATTTTCAGGCCCGCATCATCATCTGAAATATAAGCATGACTAGAATTTGAAGCTAAGGTGATGTGCGAGGCATTGCCTTGAGTGTCAAATACACCTACCAAGACTGGATTATCTGAATCAACAATATCGATTATCTGAAGACCAGAACTACCGCCTGCGACATATGCAGTAGAGCCATCATCTGACAGTGCTACATCTGATCTACTGCCATCTAGTGCTAGTGAGACTGTCCCAATAATATTAGGACGTGAAGAGTCACTAATATCGACAACAAACAATCCAAAATCTTCATCCACAACATAGGCAAAATTAGCATTGACTGCCACCGCACGGGTGGCACTAGTGAAGATAGGGATGCTCCCTAGTAGTCGATTTGCCGTCAGCTGACCATTCACAGGGGCATCTACCAATGAGTACGCCAAGGTTTGGCCTTCAGGGTCCAAACCTTGCAGAGTAATACCAACAGTACTTTGTGGTTTTGATGACACTCGTTGGGATAAAGCGATAGGAGCCTGATCAACATAGACGCCATCAGTAGTAAATTCCAATGCGAAGTAATCCAAACTGCCGCCATCCCCGGCATAAATATCGTTTACTGTCAGAACCCAATTCCCCTCGGCACTCTGACTATTGAAAACATCCAGCGAGCCTACTTGAGGCTTTAAAGTTCCTGACACTACCGGACTGGATGAGCCACAGACAAGATCTGACCCCTCATCATCAAAAATAGCGCTAATATCAGAACCCGATGAGTTGTCAGCATTAACGCAAACATCTTGCAATAATGTCACGCTCTCGCCATTGGGTGAAGTAAGAGTAATCTGAAGTTCGCCAACATAAGAATGTGTAATATCAACATGCACATTAATGTCCGAGATAACTAACCCCTCGGCAATAGTAATGTTCGATGTTAAATAATTTGGGGTATCAGCAGGTATCGTAAGCGGTAAATCTTGAGCGACAATAAGATTGGGGGTGGCAAAGCGATAGACTCCTGATGTATCGCCAACGCCACAAGTATTTTGTGGCGTCACACGCCAGTAATAGTTGGTCTCAACCTCTAGACCATCAACAAGCAGAGAGTTTGTTGATGCGATTTCTGTATTGACCAAATTAACAAATGCCTGATCCGTAGCCACTTCAACTTTATAGCTAAGCGCGTTTGTCTGCAGTTGCCATTGTAAAGTAGCTTCTAGCTTGTCCGTTACACTTTGGTTAATGGGCGCGAGCAAATTAATTGAGGCAAACGACGAACTATAGGCCGAAATATTAAACGTTATTGACTGAGTACGAATATCTGATGTTGCAACCAGATCAACCGCATAATTCCCTACATCAATATCATTACCCGCAGAAAAAGTGACATCAATCGGGGTGCCATTCGCTGATGCAATGGTTGGCGAAAACCCGACAGAGAGAGAGCTTGGTGCATTCAAGGAAGAGAATAATACAGTGTCAGTAAACGCGGTAGAAGTTTCATAGGTTATAGCTGCAGTGAAACTTTCGTTATTACAAACTGAGTAATCAAGATCAGTAAAGCTTAAGACGATATCGTCTTCAGTCACCGAAAAGTCTTGGCTATTAATTGAATAAAAAACTCTATTGTCAGGCTGCACGCGAATACGTGCTGTTGTTGTTACTGTATTTGGGATTACGATTTGCTCGCTACCGTCGTTAACAATATTTTCCGAAAGCACTGTGGGGTATGTAAGACCACCATCAGTTGACATAGAAATTGTAACCGTCGATGCTAAAATAGGCGCTTGGTCCGTACCTGCGACGTCCCATGCTACGGTTTGCGTGGAGCCTGTCAGGTAAAGTTCTCCATTGGCTTGTGATGTAACCGAAAATGGTCCAGCAGTATCAATAACTGTTACTTTGACTAACTCAGAGGCAACACCACCGCCACCGGCGGCATTGTCGCGTACCGTCAATGCAAAATTGAACTCCCTAGAGACATTAGATAGCGTTTCCCACGATGAATCAGTGGATGGATTTTGTTCAGTTAACTCCCCAGCGAGGACGCTAGCTAACGCCGGAAAATAACGTAGGGTTGCGGTAGTCGGTGGTAGTGATCGAAAATTAGCGCCTTGAGTATTTTGCGGCCCAAAAACGTCATAAGGTACCAAGCCACTGTCAATCTGTTCCCAAGCGTAGGTAAGCACATCCTCACTATCAGCGTCATTAGCCTCACCAGAAAGCACGAAAGGCGTACCGATGGGAATCGTAACATCAGGTATCGCAGAGACTGTGGGCACACTATTTTCAATGGCAGTACCTACGTGACAAGATTGACCGTGAAGATAGCCCAACCCTTGCTGTATGCTCATATAATGGTAATAATTATCGGCAGCGACAGCCACATCATTAGGCCCTGTAACACCGGCATAACTCATAATAGTAGTGCCACTACCCGGCTCAACATTGCTCCCTGTCCCTTCGTTATCCATTGAGAATGTATGAAATGCACCCAACTGATGGCCCATTTCATGAGCCACAAGATTAACGAAATCACTACCCTCAGGCCCGGTTGAGGCAGACCATGCGCTTCCTTTTACATCATCATTACAAAAGCTGCCAATAGCCCCCGCGTTACCACCACCTCCGATACCACTAAAAATATGCCCCACATCATAATTTTCACTACCAATAATTGAGTCCAGAGTAACTTGGAGCTCATTATTCATAGTATCGTTTAAATTGTTGGCATCATCTTGGAAAGGGTCAGTATCAGGATCAGTGTAAACAATCAGGTCATTGTCATCTATTAACTCCAATCGAATTCCCATATCAGTTTCAAAAATAAAATTGAGCGCTGTTAAAGTAGAATTAATAGCTGCTAGAGCGGCATCAACGGTGCCACCATGATAAGCCGTATACTGGCCATTAGCTGCCACAGCTAACCGATAAATTGTAAGAGTTCTTTCATCAGAGAAGTGCACTAAGGGGGACATATTGCCATCCAAATTTAACATCACCTGCAAGTTATCCTTAGGCTTCAACCTTATTTTTGAAGGCTCTGGCGTTGAGCATGAAAGTCCCTGTTTGGATTTAGAGTTATTTAGTTGGGTATAGGCAATATAGCTGTCACTTGTATTAGAGATCTTTTCTATGGAGGTTTTAACCCTAGTGCCTACATCAACGAATGTTGCCTTCAAACCTGAGGGTGAATAACTGAAGTAAAGTTTTAACTCCGGGCGATCTAAAGAATAACCACGATATGCTTTTATATTTGGGTATTTCGCTGCCAAACCAGGCGAAAAGTTTGATGACTCACGAACAAAAAAACGAAGCATGTTGCCTTTAGTATCCGGAAAATAAACTTTACCTCCGGATATTCCTTGACCCAATGATCTGTTGACCGAAGATATTAGAGCGCGCTCATTGAGGGAAAAAACCATCGATTTTGGTATATGTGTATCTAAAGGTGAACTGGAAAAATGATCTGACACTCTGTCCGGAGACTGCCAATAAGTCTGAGTATTTTCAGCTGAGACAAGTGGAGAAATGAACGCCATAAACGTGACGGCCACTAATAGGGAAAATCGCATATTATTGCTCGCTATATAAAGGTTTTGTTACTCAGCATTCCCTTTGTCTGAACATGCCAAATCTTTGCCTATGCCTGAGTCATGCAGGCTCAAATTAAATGACGACAATGGAATCATGAATAAAATTTAAGAAGCATACAGCTTTTATAAGATACAGGGCTCTAAAGCGCAATAATCATTACTGGATTTTCTCTAATCAATCCGTTGAAGGGCAGTAATAATATTGCCTAAAACCGTAAAACAACATACAGAAAAAAGTATCTTTAATAACAGTATGGCTAGATTCGCTAACCATCAATACCATCTGTTAAAATTCAGCATCCTATGCAAATGCATGACGCAAGACGATAGTTTCCACTCTATCAGGGCCGGTTGATACCACATCAACAGGTGCACCAATCAATCCCTCAATACGGTTTATGTAGTTTTTAGCTGCTTGCGGTAAGTCTTCTAAAGACTGAGCCCCAACTGTGACCTCGGTCCAGCCAGCCATTGTTTCATAAACCGGCGTAATGGACTCAAAATCATCGGCATGCATCGGCATTCCAGCATCACATCCATCTGCATCTAGATAACCAACGCAAATTTTAATCTCTTTTAGCCCATCAAGTACATCGAGCTTGGTTAAACATATTCCCGATATACTGTTGACTCTGACCGCTTGACGTAACGCCACAGCATCAAACCATCCACAACGCCTTTCACGACCGGTTGTCGTTCCAAACTCATGACCTTTTTCACCAAGGTAGCGCCCAATATCACAGTGTAATTCCGTGGGAAAAGGTCCCGCACCAACTCTAGTGGTATAGGCTTTGGTGATACCCAAGACATAATCAAGATATAAGGGACCAAAGCCGGTTCCCGTAGCGGTGCTACCCGCCGTCGTATTAGAGGAGGTTACGAAGGGATAAGTACCGTGATCGATGTCCAACAAGGACCCTTGTGCACCCTCAAATAAAATATTCTCACCAGCTTCACGAGCATCATGTAATAATTTGGTGACATCGGCTTTCATCGGCAATAAAAACTCTGCCCACTCTTTAACCAGCGCCAGAGTTTGATCGAAATCAACAGCATCAACGCCATAATACTGGGTTAAAGAAAAATTATGGTAGTTAAGCACTTCTTTGAGCTTTACAGCAAAGCGCTCCATGTTAGCAAAATCACTCACACGTAGACCACGCCGCGCAACTTTGTCTTCATATGCAGGTCCAATACCGCGACCGGTAGTGCCAATTTTGGCATTCCCACGCGCCGCTTCTCGTGCTTGATCCAGTGCAATATGGTAAGGCAGAATTAATGGGCAAGACCCCGATATTTTCAAACGGTCACGCACCTTAACGCCGCGATCCTCGAGCATATTAACTTCTTTGATCAGCGCATCCGGTGCAACCACAACACCATTACCGATGACACAGTTAACATGTTCGCGGAGAATGCCTGAAGGAATGAGATGCAGTGCCGTTTTTTTACCGTCGATAACCAGAGTATGGCCGGCGTTGTGACCCCCTTGAAAGCGCGCAACTACAGAAGCCTTATCTGTCAGTAAGTCTACAATCTTTCCTTTGCCTTCGTCTCCCCACTGGGAACCAAGAATTACGACATTTCTACCCATACAATAAATTACTCAATTATTTTAAATAACTCTGAGATCCGCATTAAGACAGTTGCTGAACCACGTATTTACCATCAATCTTCACTAACTGATGATCACATTTCAGTTCTTCCAGATCGATTCTTTGACCCTCAAAACCTTGCACCACACGTTTGCCTTGCCCGCGCAAGCTATCGACCTGATATTGGCTCTCTCGGTCAGTACTATAAGGCGCAAAAATACCACCTGATGAACTGACTTCACTTTGGCCCTGAGACACTAACGACTTGAGATCAATAGCAAAGCCTGTAGCTGGACGAGAACGACCAAAGGCCTCTCCCACATGATCGTAACGACCACCGTTGCCAAGCGCTTTACCGAAGCCCTGTACATAGGCAGCGAAGACGATACCCGTGTGATAATGGTACCCAGGAATTTCGCCTAAATCGATGTACACCGTCGCACTCTTATCGGCAATTGAACTAACTATACCTTCAAGTTGATCAATGGCGTCAAGCACCGCTTTAGGGGAGCCTTTGAGTAGTTCTTTGGCTTTGGTGAGCACTTCAATTCCCCCCGTCAAAGTCGGTAAGGCGTTCAACCAGCCACTCAAGCTAGCATCTTGAATATTTACGGCGATCCAGTCACTCAATTCAGCTTGCGCCTTGCGCTGTAAAAGCTCGAACAACTGATCTTCTAACTCGGCATTAAGGCCAGCCTCACTCAATAGACCTCGGCAGATATCCACATGTCCTAAATCTAAATAGACATGCTCCACGCCAGAAGTGTTGAGTGTTTGTAAAAAAAGATCAATGACTTCTATATCGGCGGACAACGAAGTCTCACCAAATAACTCGACACCAATAGAAATGGGCGTGCGCGACTGCAACGGTCCTCGTGGACGAGTATGTAACACTGTTCCTGCATAACAGAGACGACTTGGACCTTCACGGCGAAGACTATGAGCATCCATGCGCGCTGTTTGCGGTGTTATATCAGCTCGAATGCCCATCATGCGGCCACTCAGCTGATCTGTCACCCGAAAGGTCATTAAATCAAGATCTTTGCCAGAACCGCTTAATAGTGACTCCGTGAATTCGACCATTGGAGGAATCACAAGGTCATACCCCCAAATGTAATACAGATCCAGTATCTGGCGACGCAGATGTTCAACGACATAGGCTTGCTCCGGAAGCACTTCGTCAACACCATCTGGCAATAACCAACGATCTACATTTGTCACAATAACCTCTTAATTTTAAGCGTTACTTTACTTCATCGAAAAATGAACAATAACAACAAACCACCTACCATACTGAATAGACCAATAGAGCGCATAGACCGTTCATCAATTGTAGCTAACACCTTAGCCATCTCTCTCCACCTTGTAGGCGCAACAAAAGGCAGGATACCCTCAAAAACAAGCATCAGCGCGATAGCACGAGCAATATCGTCCAACATAAAAATTAGCCCTTCTCGCGGCACAAAAAAACCGGGTCTCCCCGGTTATCGAATTCTAGCAAAATCTCCTAGAATGTGGCAGGGATTTCTCAACTAAATCACCTGCACCATTCATAGAGACCGACTAATTAACTTTTTTCTGTTTTAAATACTTAAAGAATTGACTGTCAGGCTCTATTAACATGATATCGCCTTTGTTAGAAAACGCTGCCTTATAGGCATTTAAGCTCCGCATAAACGAATAAAATTCAGCGTCTTGTTGGTAAGCTTCAGCATAAATACCCGCCGCTTTTGCGTCACCTTCTCCACGCAATTCTTCAGCATCTTTGTAGGCATTAGCTATCTCGATAGTCCGTTCGCGATCCGCAGACGCACGAATCCTTTCGGCTTTTTCCTTACCGGTCGAGCGCAATTCTTGAGCTTCCTTATCCCGCTCAGCTGTCATACGACGAAACACTTGAGAACTGACCTCTTGAGGAAGATCTATTCGCTTTACGCGAACATCAACGATTTCAATACCAAGGCTACCCAGCACTGTGCTATTCAAGTCTTCGGTGATATTTTTCATTAGGAGATCACGTTCGCCCGAGACCACTTCGCGCAGCGTTCGAGTACCAAACTGATTACGCAATCCATCATTGATCCGTTTAGCCAGCCTATTTTCCGCAGTTCTCTCATTTCCTTTCAGAGCTCTGTAATACGTCTCCACATCAGAGATCCTCCACTTAGCGTAGGAATCAACAATGAGACGCTTCTTCTCAATAGTGAAAAAACTAGCGGGTTGCGCATCAACCGTTAAAATACGCGCATCAAACCTAAGGACTTCATCAATAAACGGCATTTTATAATGAATTCCAGATTCAATATCGGATTCAATTATTTCTCCGAAACGCGTGGTAATGCCACGCTCAAAATCACTGATAACGTAAAGAGTATTACCAAGAACAACTAATGATGCCGCTATCGCAATTAAAAATGCTTTCATTAAATTACTCATCGACGTCTCTCCCCTTGGCTTTGTTCGCTATTACGCTGCAATTTTTCAATCACTTCATTAGCAACACGGTTAATCAATTGATTGTTCGTTTCGGCCCCTTTCAAAGCTCCACCACTCCCTTGCTGAACTAACTTGTCTAACGGTAGATAGAGCATGTTATTACCACCCTCTGTATCCAGTAAAATCTTAGTACTGTCAATCATTACCTGCTCTATCGCATCGATGTAGAGACGCTCTCGAGTGACCTCTGGCGCCTTTTCGTACTCTTTCAGCAAGGCTTTGAAACGATTTGCTTCACCCTCAGATTTAGAGACTACCTGAGACATGTAACCCTGAGCCTCCTCTCTCAATCGCTGAGCTTCACCGCGTGCTTCCGGAATAATACCGTTCGAATAGGCCTGGGCTTCATTCACTAACCGCTCCAAATCCTCGCGCGCCTTAATAACATCGTCATAGGCAGCTTTGACCTCATTTGGCGGCCGAGCATCTTCAATATTTATCTTAACAATATTTATTCCGCTTGAATAAAGGTCGAGAAGATCTTGGAGCTTAACTTCGGTAGCGTTCGCTACTTGTTCTCGCTCAGTGGATATCACACCGTCAAGGCCTGTACTACCAACCACATGGCGCAGAGCACTGTCCGTTGCTTGCTCCAAGCTCTTTTCCGGCCCTTTAATACTCAACACAAAATCTTTAGCACTAGCAACGTTATATTGCACAGATAATGCAACCTCAACGATATTTTCATCCTGCGTCAGCATCAGTCCGCGCGTTGAATATTGACGCTCCTCTGAGACTGCGACAGTAATTACTGAGTCAAAAAATGGAGGATTCCAATGCAATCCTTCTGTCTGAGTCGAATCATATTTTCCAAGGCGAAGCACAACAGCTTCCTCTGTTGCGTCAACCTGATAGACGCCCAACAAACCCCAGATAACACCAAGCACAACAAGTCCAATCGGTAGAATGCTTTTAAGGCTTGCACCACCGTTTCCACCTCCCTTGCCACCGAAACCAGATAGCTTTTCTTTAAGTTTCTTAAGCGCCTCATCAATGTCTGGCGGCCCCTGATCATTCCTATTGCCACCCCAAGGATCTTTACCACCACCCGGCTCATTCCAAGCCATACTATTCTCCAGTTCAAATTAACGTTTAATTGAGTTCTCTTGTATACGGTCGTTCCCATCACAACAGTTTAGCACTATCCATTATATTGTGATCAAATCCTCTAATTTCAAGTTCGCATTCTTTAAAATGCGAAAAAAATCGCTCTCAGGGAGCTTAATTTCAAGCTCCATAACCCCTTGTTCATCTATTTTTTCAAAAACCACTGACTTACAACCATAAAGAGCCGATCTGAGAGCCCCTTGACTGGGTTGCAAGATCAGATGCTTATGAATCGTTCTGCTGGGTAGCTTTTCAACCACCGCCTGCAATAAAAGCTCTAGCCCCTCGCCCTGCAGCGCTGACACCCAAACTGCAGTAGGAACACCATCGGCATCACGCTCTATCCTCGGATTTGGCTCTTCCAATAAGTCTACTTTGTTGTAGACCATCAACGTCGGTAATTTGTAAGCGTCGATTTCTTTCAGTACTTCATCAACCCTTACTATATTCTTTACTCTATCTTCAGCACTTGCATCCACAATATGCAGCAGAAGGTCGGCAGAGGCAGCCTCTTCTAGGGTTGCTCTAAACGCATCAACCAAGCGATGAGGTAAATGACTTATAAACCCTACAGTATCAGCGAAAATAACTGACCCTAAGTCGTGCACGTCCACCCTACGCATGGTTGGATCTAACGTAGCAAACAACTGGTCGGCCACAAAAACATCGGCGTTTGTGATGGCATTAAATAAAGTCGACTTTCCAGCATTGGTGTAGCCCACCAACGAGACGGTTGGTATTTCAGAGCGTTTTCTGCCGCGACGACCTTGGTCACGTTGCTTTCGAACCTTATCTAAGCGTTTTTCGATCGCTTTAATACGATCTCTAACCATTCGGCGGTCTGACTCTAGCTGCGTCTCACCGGGACCACGCATGCCGATGCCACCCCTTTGACGCTCTAGGTGAGTCCAACCTCGCACCAACCTAGATGACAGATGCTGCAACTGGGCTAACTCTACCTGAAGTTTACCCTCATGTGTGCGTGCTCGTTGGGCAAAAATATCCAGAATAAGGCCAGTTCTGTCGAGTACTCGGCACTGTAATTCGGCCTCAAGGTTACGCTCCTGACTAGGTGTTAAATTATGATTAAAAATAACCAATTCTGCACCGGCCCCTTTAACCACGGCACCAATTTCCTCTACCTTTCCGGTACCCACAAAGAACTTGGCGCTAGGGGACTGCCTGGACCCTGTAATAAAATCCACGGGATCTCCACCAGCAGCGAGAACTAGCTCTTCGAATTCTCTTGGATCTTCAGGCTCTGATTCACTGTTGAGTTTGATATGAACCAGAACTGCGGTCTCGCCTGTCTTAGGTCGTTCAAAGAATAGGGCCACAGGCTAGTAGTTTTCATCCTCATGATTGCCAGATTCATCATCGGACACTTCACTTTGATCGCTTCCACTGGAGGGTAATCGGACGACTCTAGATGGCACGATGGTAGAAATAGCATGCTTGTAAACCATCTGACTCACGGTATTCTTCAGAAGAACAACAAACTGATCAAACGACTCAACTTGGCCTTGAAGTTTTATACCATTAACCAAAAATATTGCGACGGGAACTCGTTCTTTTCTTAGGACATTCAGAAAAGGGTCTTGTAGATTATGCCCTTTTGACATGGGACTTCTCCTTGTTATTGAAAATTCAATATAGGCTGCAATAATCGCAGCAAAAAATCGCTAGCAGGATTGCGGTCCACTAACTAAAACAGGTTTTAACTGCTCATGATCTTAATATGGAGTGCTGGCTCAGTATTTTCAAGCACTGTTTACAACTATTTTCTAAACTGATGTAGGTTTGGCCATCATCGACCTGGATTTCATGCGCATTAGGCCAATTTCGCAACCAAGTTATCTGACGTTTAGCAAGCTGCCGGCTAGCGACAATACTTCTCTCTACAGCCTCCTCCAAAGTACACTGGCCATCGAGGTGCTGCCAGATTTGCTGGTAACCAGCCGCACGCATGGATGGCAAATCAGTATTCAAATCCTCTCGCTCATGCAGACCAACGACCTCTGCAAGCAGCCCGCTGGACATCATCTGTTCAAAACGCTGTTCAATTCGCCGGTGTAACAACGCCCGATCATCAAATGTCAGACTAAATTGAACAACACTATAATAATCCAGAACACCATTATTGCTTGCCGCAGCCTGTAGGTGTGACATCGACATTCCTGTCAATTGGTACACCTCTAGAGCTCGTTGGATACGTTGAGAGTGGTTCGGGTGAATTTTAGCTGCCGTCTGCGGGTCGATCTGCTTTAATTCTTCGTAAAGGCTTGGCCACCCAAACTCATCCGCACGTTGCTGTATTTGATCACGGACACCCTGATTTGCTTCTGGTAAATCAGATAAGCCTTCCAGTAGTATTTTAAAGTAAAGCATGGAGCCACCCACCAAAAGAGGTATCCTGCCAGCAGCGGTTATTTCAGCCATCTGCTCCGTAGCATCTTTCAAGAACTCCGCAACGCTATAAGCCTCGGCTGGATCTCTGATATCAATTAATCGATGAGGATGGTCAGTCAGAGTAGTTACATCAGGTTTGGCGCTACCAATATCTAATTGGCGATATACTTGCGCAGAATCAACGCTGATGAGATCTACGGGTAGATGTTTTCTCAATGCTATAGCTAAGTCAGTCTTACCTGAGGCAGTTGGACCCATGATAAATATAGCCGGAGGTAATACTTTAGACATCGAAGGATTACCTAACGTCCACGTAGGAACAGTTTATCAAGTTCCTCTACCGTCAGTTGCGACCAGGTAGGTCGACCATGATTGCACTGCCCACTTCGCTCGGTAATCTCCATATCTCTTAATAAGGCATTCATCTCAGGTAAGGTTAATTTACGGTTAGCCCGCACTGATCCGTGACAGGCCATCGTCGATAAAATTTCATTAATATGGTCGCGAATACGTTCTGAACTGCCGTGCTCAAGAAGATCTGACAGCACATCTCGCAACAGCTTCTCCACCTCTGACCCACGCAAAATAGCCGGAATCTCACGGACAATAATACTCTCACTCGCAGCGCGCTCAACACCAAACCCGAGCTGGGTAAACACCGCCTGATTAGACTCAACGGCGTCAGCCTCTCGCTGACTAACCGCTAAATTTTCAGGCACCAGTAACGGCTGAGAAACCAAACCCTGCAGATCAAACGCATCTTTCATACGCTCATAAGTAATTCGCTCATGTGCGGCATGCATATCCACAATGATCAGGCCATGACTATTTTCAGCGAGTATAAAGATCCCTTTTAACTGAGCGACGGCGAAGCCAAGTGGCGGCACCTCGGCTTGATTGCTGTCACTAAACTCGGTTTGAGACGAGTAGAGGCTCTGGTAGCTGCTTACTGGAGCATTAACCCCTGAGGCTACCCCGGAAGATGACCATGTAGACTGATAGCCAGACCCTGGCGTGCCCGCAAGCGGCAATGCATTTTGGCCAATCAATGACTGTGGTTGATCCTTATTTTGTGGCTCTAGCCCCCCATTGGTCGACAAATGATCTTGAGGTCGATCAGTCGCCAATGCTTTTTTTAATGTAGTAGACACAAAACTGTGAATACTCCCGCTCTCCCTGAACCGAACTTCATGCTTGGTGGGGTGGACATTAACATCGACATCGGCGGGTAAAATCTCTAAAAATAGGACATAGGCAGGATGGCGTCCGTGATACAACACATCTTGATAAGCTTGCCGTACGGCATGCGAAACTACCTTGTCACGAATAGATCGTCCATTCACAAAAAAGTACTGCAGATCAGCCTGACTGCGGGAAAAGGTAGGCAATCCTATCCACCCCCACAACCGAATTCCGGTGCGATCATTGTCAACGAACAACGCTTGTTCCATGAACTGCGGTCCACATAGATCAGCGACACGTTTTTCTTGTTCGGCCTGACTGTTGGCTGGTCGAAGACTGAACTGTACTTTTTGGTTATGCTTTAGACTAAAGGCAACATCCATACGACTTAGCGCGAGTTTTTTTAAACAGTCATCAATGCGTTTATATTCAGTATTTTCAGTACGTAAAAATTTACGGCGCGCTGGGGTATTAAAAAATAGATCTCGTACTTCAACACTAGTTCCTTGCGGATGTGCCGCGGGCTGAAGCTCAACCTCCATATCTCGACCCTCGGAAACCGCCTTCCATCCAGATCCTTCTCCACTATTGGAAGTCAAAGCCAAGCGTGAAACTGACGCTATACTCGCTAATGCCTCCCCGCGAAAGCCAAGAGTAGCTACGGCCTCTAGATCTTCTAGACCCAAAATTTTGCTCGTTGCGTGACGACTTAGCGCTAGGGGAAGATCACTCTCAGAAATTCCACAGCCGTCGTCTCGCACTCTGATTAGCTTAGTACCGCCCTGCTCGACCTCAACTTCGATCCGCTTAGCACCCGCATCGAGACTATTTTCAGAGAGTTCTTTTAGAACGGATGAAGGCCGCTCTACGACCTCTCCTGCAGCGATCTGATTAGCCAGCTGGGGACTTAGAGTATGTATTTTAGGCATTACGATGAGCCTTTAAACATGAAATAATTTTGCCATCCATTCAACGTGGGGGAATCGATATTTTTTGTCCTACCCTGATCGAGCTAGAGGATAACTTATTATATCGCAGTATATTTTTAACTGAGGTTCCATGTTGCTGGGCAATCTCGGACAGCGTATCACCCCTGCCGATAACATAGATTTTAATAAGGTCTTTAGTTCTATTTGCTAGCAAAGTACCAACGGGAGGTTTGTCAAAATAAAAACTTTTTAGTCCATTAAAAACTGCCTCTGCCATTTTCCTCTGATAGCTTACGCTACTCAATTGACGGGCTTCTTTGGGATTGGAGATGAAACCCGTTTCAATCAATAGTGACGGAATATCAGGTGACTTCAGGACTATAAAGCCTGCTTGTTCAACTTTTTTCTTATGCAACCTTGCGACACCCGACATGTTTTTCAGCACATAACTACCGGCATCAAGACTACTTCTTAAGGTTTCATTCATCGATAGATCTAACAAAACACTGGCGAGCACATCATCTTTACCGTCCAGACTAAGATTACTTGTCCCACCAATTAAGTCAGCACGATTCTCCGTCGTCGCTAAATATCTCGCTGCCTCACTGGACGCTCCTCGAGTGGAGAGAGCATAAACCGAAGCGCCATTAGCCCGGGGGTCTGAAAATCCATCAGCATGAATAGAGATCAAGAAATCAGCTTGCTTTTGACGAGCAATCTCCGTGCGTTTGCGTAAACCAACATAATAGTCTCCAGTACGCACCAGGACGCCCTCAAAATAGGGGCTTTGATCAAATAGCGCTTCAACTCGTTTGGCGATTTGTAAAACCACACGCTTTTCACGCAATCGATTGGGACCTGAGGCTCCAGGGTCTTCTCCGCCATGCCCTGCATCTATAGCTATGATAATTTTTCGATCCTTGCGTTCGATCATTTTTTCGACGGTTTTACTGGTACTCTGCTTTTTATCATATAAGTCGACTACGAGACGGTCACCGTACTGTTCGTTTGACGGTAAAATAAAGCTTTTTGGACTGACACTAGCGCTTAGATCAAGGACAATTCTTAGATCAGTTTTATTGCGCTGTGCATGACGAATATTCGCGATCGGTGTTTTACTTAAATCAAGATTTTTAAAGCTTGTCGCCAATCTAACCTGTTTAATGTCGATAACCAGTCTATTAGGATTTTCAAGGGAAATCAGCTGATGCTTTACAGTGTCACTCAAATCAATGACTAATCGAGTGCTCTCGGGTGATCGCCAGATCCGCACCGACTCGATGTCAGCGCTCTGTGCAGCTGCAGGCAATATTGTAATGATTAAGCTCAGAAGACTGAGCAACCATTTCCCACAATAATCTGTCAATTTTTGGCGTATGAATCTCAATAGATTCTCCCAATGCACTGGCTAATGATTACTGACAACCAGTGATTTTACGAAGCCCAGCTAGCATGGCCCCACCTCTATCCGTTTGCGCGGAGACGCTAACTCGGCGACCACTCGAAAGATGCTCAATTTCAATACCCATATCTGTATCATCTAAATACCCATGTCCGCGCTCAGGCCATTCTATTAAGCTCAAGGACGCCTCAGCAAGGTAATCAGTAAAACCAATATAATCAAGCTCTTGAGGGTCATTAACGCGATATAAATCAAAGTGATACACGCTACCAATATCTAATTGATACGGCTCCACGATAGTATAAGTAGGGCTCTTCACTGCACCAGAGTGCCCTAGCCTGTGCAACATTCCTCGGCTAAGAGTCGTCTTTCCTGCACCAAGATCACCATTCAAAGTGATGATAGCGCCCACTAATAGTGTCTCTGCAAGTTTGCCGCCAAACTCGACCATGCTCTCCTCATCTTCAATGATGAAACTAGACTCTTGTATAAGCGATAGCTTACTCATTCTGCAAGAATAGTGCTTTGATTAAGTATAGCGCGAACAAATGTCAAAACATCAGAGGCCACGAGTCCTCTATGACCAAGCTTATCAACCGCCATGTCTGCAGCTTTGGAATGTAGGCAACAAGCGAGCTCTGTTGCCGTAAATAGATCCATTCCTTGAGCGATCAACCCGCCGATCACACCACTTAAAATATCGCCCATGCCGGCCGTCGCCATTGCAGGATTACCATAGGGGCACACCTGTATTGGTCGGGTCTGATCACCATAAATAAGAGTTCCAGAACCTTTCAATAGAATTACTGCATTGTATTTTTGCTGTAGCTTACGCACTGCAGCAAAGCGATCGGTCTCGATCTCTGTAACACTAACCCCCAAAAGTCGTGCTGCCTCACCAGGGTGCGGTGTCATTACCCATGACCGATTTGAAATATTCGTCACCACTCGACCGTCGGCAATAATATTTAATGCATCTGCGTCCACCACCATAGGTACATCCATCGACATCGCTTTCTGCAACATCTGCTCAGACCAAGATGATCGTCCAAGACCCGGCCCAACCACTAGTACCGTAGGCCGGTCAAGCAACGGCTCTAGCTCCTGACCTGAAACCACACCGCATGCCATTATCTCAGGTTGACGGACTAAACTTGCTGATACATGCTCGGGTCTAGTCGCATGACTGACGACTCCAGCGCCGACTTGTAGGCACGATTGGGCGGCGAGTAATGAAGCACCCCCTGTCCCATGGTCTCCTCCAATAACCATACAGTGCCCGCGTTGACTTTTATGGACATCGGCCTCTGGCTCTGGTAAATATTCGAGCAGATCATCCACTGACATTAACTCAGCTGAAGGTAATCTTTGCTGGAGTATGTCTGCCGGAATATCTAAAGAGTCATAAACAATATCCCCACAAAGTGCCGCACCACGGCCCGTAAATAGACCCTGCTTAGGCGCAACAAATGTAACGGTTATATCCGCCTTCACCGCGACTTCTTGTACGGCTCCTGTGTCACTGGCTAATCCTGAGGGGATATCTACCGCCAACACGGGTAATAACGAACTATTAATACACTCAATAGCTATAGCAAATTCATCACGGAGAACACCTTCAAAGCCGGTCCCGATTAAGCTATCAACAATGATACCCTCGGACAAATTACAGCTAGAATCAAAGCTCTCAAAGATAATATTGGCATCAACGCACTGCTGTCGTGCGCGCTTAGTTTCATTGGACATCCGAGTTGGATTACCCAATTCATAAACCCGTACCGAAATCTTCTCATGCGCCGCTAAAGACGCAATAATGTAACCATCGCCTCCATTATTACCCGCACCACAAAAAACGTGTATACAATCAGGACGACCGAAGTTTTCTAATAGTTCGGCAAAAGCGCCGTCCCCAGCTCTGCTCATTAATTCAAAAGGGCTAATGTTGCCTTTTTGGTAGGCTAATTGATCGAGTTCACCAACGGTTTTGGCATCAAATAAGGCTTGTTGAATAAGATAGTGCGACATGAACGAGATATCCCAGTAAAATTAGAGAGATTATAAGCCAGAATAGCTATGAAACCATGCACCAAATTGAAGTAGAAGCTCAGAAACTAGAAAATTTAGCCCTTAAGATCAAATCTTGGGGGGCTTCTTTGGGTTTCCAACAGGTATCTATCGTCGAACCAGATTTGACAGAGGCATCAGAGCGCCTGCATGAATGGTTAGCAGAGGGCTTTCAAGGCTCTATGGACTGGATGGCTCAACACGGCGAAAAACGATATGTGGTGAACAAACTGGTCGACCATACAGTCAGAGTAATCTCAGTCCGCATGGATTATCTTACGGATAACAAAATGATCGCGGTATTAAAAGATGACAATAAAGCCTATATCTCACGATATGCTCTGGGTCGGGATTATCACAAAATTATTCGCAAACGTTTGGCTGCTTTGATCAAAAAGATTGAAGAAGAAATTCCAGAACTAAACTTGAGTCAAAGGCCCTTTGTCGACAGCGCGCCCGTCATGGAAAAACCCATTGCACAACAAGCTGGACTGGGATGGATTGGTAAAAACACTTTGTTACTCAATGAATCAGCCGGCTCATGGTTTTTTCTCGGTGAAATTTATACCTCTTTAAAACTACCTGTTGACGGACAAAAACAAGAAGACAAGTGTGGTAAATGTCGTGCTTGTTTGACGGTGTGTCCTACTGATGCCTTTCCTGAGCCCTATGTGCTTGATGCACGCCGCTGTATATCCTATCTAACGATAGAGAATAAGGGTGCTATCCCCGAAGAACTTCGACCCCTAATGGGCAATAGGGTTTTCGGCTGTGATGATTGCCAAATTAGGTGCCCTTGGAATCGCTTTGCATCGCCCTCTGAAGAGGACGATTTCAAGCCCCGGCATAATCTTGATGATCCATCATTGGTAACATTATTTAACTGGAAGCCAGATGAGTTTCTAGATAAGACACAGGGCTCTCCAATACGCCGTATTGGCCATGAGCGCTGGTTACGTAATCTTGCGGTAGGCCTGGGTAATGCAACCGGCTCAAAAGAGATTCTTAGTGAACTTAAGGCAAAATCTGATCACCCATCAGCTCTTGTCAGAGAACATGTCCTGTGGGCAATAAAACAACAACAACAAAAACTTAATTTTGAATGAAAAATTTTCGGTAATACGCTAACTCTGCAATCGAATCATGGACGTCGTCCATCGCTAGATGGCTTCCCTTTTTACTAAACCCACCTTCCAGATCCGGACGCCAGCGCCGCACTAACTCTTTTAGCGTACTGACATCAAGGTTACGATAATGAAAGAATACCTCTAGTTCAGGCATATATCGAACCAAAAACCGTCGGTCTTGGCCAATAGAATTTCCGCACATGGGTGACTGGCCTTTGGGGACCCAATGCGACAAAAAGTCGAGGGTCTGTTGCATGGCCTCAGCTTCAGTAATTTGGCTGTTACGCACTCGATCCGTTAAACCAGAGCCACCATGTTGCCGAGTATTCCACTCATCCATTCCGGCAAGCAGACTGTCCGACTGATTAATAACAAGCGACGGCCCCTCTGCGAGCACCTTCAAGTTTGAGTCTGTAACGACTGTCGCGATTTCAATAATCCTTTCAGTAAGAGGATTTAGCCCTGTCATTTCCAGATCGATCCAAATCAAATTCAGCGGATGGGTTGTGCTCATTTAGGAATCCTATTTACACTTTCTAGCAGGTTGTTGAGAAGCTTAATGTTACTCAGGGCAGTAATGCTATATCCTTACTGCCCATAACACCAGAAATTGGTCTTCCGTAAAAGTGGATTTGAGAAGCGATGAGCCCTAAATTGTCAACCTATGAGTAAGCGCAGACTTAATGACCGTCAAAAAGGGCGTATTCAATCGATCCAAGAGCAACGTCGCGAGCGGGCTATTAGCAAGAATGCTGTGAGTGAAGATGACTTAGCGAACCACTCTACACTGGGGCCAGAAATGCTGGGCACAGTGGTGACCAACTTTGGCGCCCAAGTCGATATCGAGGCCAACGAAACCGACATTAAAGGCCGTATCGTGCGCTGTCATATGCGCGCCAATCTTGATAGCTTGGTTACCGGGGATCAGGTCATTTGGCGTTTTGCCGAACCCCACGGTGTTGTAGTCGCTCGGCAAGCTAGGCGATCAGAATTATTGCGGCCAGATATTTATGGCAAGTTGCGACCGGTTGCCGCGAATGTTGACTTAATCGCTATCGTTTTTTCTGCCAAGCCCGACGCATTTAGTAATCTTTTAGATCGTTATTTGGTGGCTTCAGAAGCTCAAGATATCAAGCCAGTATTAATTCTAAACAAAGTCGATATGTTGGAGGATAATGCGTTTCCTGAGATACATAAACTCATTAAGGAATATGAGTTTATTGGTTATGACGTTCTGCAAGTGTCAGCCACTACCGGTGAGGGTATCGCTGAATTGCAGGATTATTTGACCGGGAAAACTGCCATATTTGTCGGTCAATCCGGTGTAGGCAAGTCATCGTTAATTAATCATATTCAGCCCGATGCAAATATGTCAGTGGGCGAACTATCGATAGGTAAAGAGAAAGGTACCCACACCACAACCGTCTCTAGACTTTTTCATCTGTCTGGTGGAGGCGTGCTGATTGACTCGCCGGGAATACGAGAATTTGCTTTGACCCATCTTACCAAAGAGCAGGTCATTAACGGATTTATAGATTTTCGACCCTACCTTGGTCATTGTAAGTTTCGCGACTGCAGCCATAACAAGGATCTTGGATGTAGTCTCTTAGCGGCTGTCGCTGACAAGAAAGTACTGGCGACGAGACTCCACAATTATCGCCAGATACTATTATCTCAGGAATCGGATAGAACATAGAATCGTCACCCGAGTGCTATACATGCACCTCATACAATGACGTCAAGGAATCAGAATGAGTGAGCTAACACCCCATCTTATTGAACCAAAAGATCTTGAGGCGATGCTCCTTAGGGAGAATTTAATCATTGTTGACTTGAGTCACCCTGTACTTTATCAACAGCGACATGTGCCAGGTGCTGTGCATTTGATCAGCACTGCACTTATGGGAAATGTACCCCCGGCAGCAGGCAAACACCCCAGCTTCAAAGATATCAAGGCCTTAATGAGTAATCTAGGGATTGATAGCTCAAAGCATGTGGTGATCTACGATGACGAAGGTGGCGGTTGGGCTGGTAGGCTCGCTTGGACTCTAGATTTAATTGGCCTCCACAACTGGTCTTATTTAAACGGTGGTATTGTTGCCTGGATTAATGAAGGGCACACCACCGAGAGTACCGTTAATATACCAAAAAGTTGTTGCACTGATATTGGTAGTACCTTTGCCAACCCCTCTGCCTCTATCCATGTGGATGAAATTATTACCCGACTAGATTCGAGTGATTTTGCGGTATGGGATGCCCGCAGTCCTGCGGAGCATAGCGGTGAAATGGTTCGTGCAGCACGGAGCGGTCATATTCCTGGGGCCATCAATCTAGAGTGGACCGAATTAATGGATCAAGAGAATAATTTACGTATTCGTAATAATGCCCAAGACATTCTAAATAATTTGGGCCTGAGCAAAGATAAAACCATTGCCACCCACTGTCAGCTTCATCATCGCTCAGCTTTTACTTATATGGTTGCAAGAATTTTGGGTTATGAGAAAATCGCTGGCTATGATGGTTCTTGGGCCGAATGGGGTAACCTTGACGATACTCCCATAGAACTCGGATTTTAAGTATATATCCCTAGTCAACATCACATTTTAAACGAGAAATAAAATTATGAGTCATGGTGTAGATATCTTTATTGCAATTCAGCGAGTGCTACCAAAGCATGCGTTATCTCGAATCATTGGTAGGATCGCCGAGTCTAAAACGCCATGGCTTAAAAACTTATTAATCAAACGTGCTATCTCCGCCTTCGGTATAAATATGCAAGAAGCCGCCAGTGATAATCTAGATGACTATGAGAATTTTAATGCCTTTTTTATCCGTGCATTAAAAGATGACGCGCGAGTGATTGGTAACGATCCTAAAAGTGTTTGTTGCCCTGCCGATGGGGTTGTTAGCCAGGCCGGCATTATTGATAAGACTCGCATTCTGCAAGCGAAGGGGCTCAACTATTCAATAAACCGTCTGCTGGGCAATTCAGCCTCAGCTCAGCGATTTAATAATGGAAGTTTCGCCACTATTTATCTTTCACCCAAGGATTACCACCGTGTGCATATGCCTATCGCCGGCACATTACGCGCTACGCGATACATACCCGGCGAACTATTTTCAGTCAACGACAAGACTGCTCAAGGTTTAGAGGAGTTGTTCGCCCGCAATGAACGCTTAGTGTGTGAGTTTGAGTCTGAGTTGGCGGGTAACTTTGTGGTTGTGTTTGTCGGTGCAATGTTGGTTGCTGGGATCGAAACAGTATGGGGTGGATTCGAAAAACTAGGCCCTGGTGCCGTTCGAGAGACAGACTTCGCTGATCGTCAGCTAACCTATGCTAAGGGAGAAGAAATAGGCCAGTTTAAGTTTGGTTCCACCGCCATCATCTTATTCGAAAAAGACCGAGTTACTGGGTTAGAGAGCTTAAATCCTCAAGCACCTGTGATGATGGGACAGCAGATCGCCTCTCTTGCAGAATAAACTCTGGCTCTAGTTAGAGCCAGAGAACTTGTGTACCGCATCAATAAATGTCTTCACATTATCCGGATTAATATCTGGTGTTATGCCATGACCCAAGTTGAAGACATGTCCGTCATCATCACCAAATGATTCTAAGATAGTTTTTACCTCTGATTCGATCCCTTTTCGGTCAGACCTTAAAACAGCAGGGTCCATATTTCCTTGCAGAGCAACTTGGCTACCTACACGACCCTTGGCAGCACCAATATCTACTGTCCAATCCAATCCTAAGCAATCACAACCAGAATCTGCCATCGCTTCTAACCAATGGCCACCTCCTTTAGTAAATAAAATCACCGGCACATCTCGGCCATCCGCATGTTTTATCAGGCCATCGACAATTTTTTTCATATAGGCAAGAGAGAACTCCAAATAAGCATCATGACTTAATGCTCCACCCCAAGTATCAAATATCTGAACAACCTGCGCGCCTGCTAAAATTTGAGCATTTAGGTAATCAATAACTGAAAGAGACAGTTTTTCTAACAGCTGATGAAGTACTTCAGGTTGAGTATAGAGCATAGTCTTGGCCCGAATGAAATCGCGACTACTCTGACCTTCAATCATATAGGTCGCCAGTGTCCAAGGACTTCCAGAGAAGCCAATCAAGGGCACGCGACCATTTAATTCTCGACGGATCATAGAGACAGCATCCGTCACATACCCCAAATCTGAGGCTGTATTAACCACCTGCAATCGATCTATATCTGCCTCGGTACGAACCGGTTTACGGAACTTGGGACCTTCCCCCTCCTCAAAATAGAGACCCAATCCCATAGCATCAGGAATAGTTAAAATATCAGAAAAAAGAATCGCTGCATCCAACTCAAATCGCTCAAGTGGCTGAAGTGTGACTTCACAGGCAAGCTCAGTATTTTTGCACAGGCTCATAAAGTCTCCAGCCTGCGCTCTAACTTGACGATATTCGGGCAAATATCGACCCGCTTGCCGCATCATCCATACTGGGGTTTTATCAACCGGCTGCCGAGCTAATGCTCGTAAAAATCGATCGTTTTTTAAGTCTTTCATAAATAATTTAGGTCAATAAGATGGAATGGAGGGGCGCTAGTATACGTCACGCAAGTAACGCTTTTCACGTTTTAGATTGTTGACATAGTCGGTGGCTTGATCAGCACTTAAATTTGCCTGAGTAGCAACAATATCACGCAATGCCTGGTCAACGTCTTTAGCCATGCGTGTGGCATCTCCACACACATAAAAATACGCACCTTTCTCAAGCCACTGATACAGCTCCACCGAACACTCATGCATTTTATTTTGGACGTAAATCTTCTCTTTTTGATCTCTAGAAAAGGCTAGGTCAAGTCGGCTCAATACACCTACCGCCTGCATTTCGAGTAACTGCTGTTCATAGATAAAGTCTGAATCTCTGGTCTGATCGCCAAAAAACAACCAATTTTTGCCTTTAGCTCCGCGCATTTGTCGCTCTTCCAAGAAGGCTCTAAATGGAGCAACTCCGGTACCTGGACCCACCATAATCATAGGCGCATCGTCATTGGCAGGAATGCGGAATGCTTTGTTCGGCGACACAAAAACCCCTGCGGTGCCATTCGCAGTCACTCTATCAGCCAAAAATGTCGAGCATACACCCAGATGATCTCGGCCCTCTTCACGCCATCTAACTGACGCTACGGTCAAATGCACTGACCCTAGATGCTTACTTGGGCTCGACGAAATGGAGTAGGCGCGATGCTGTAGAGGTTTAAGTAACCCCAAAAATTCATCTGCGGTGAAAGTAATTTCGGAATTTAAGTTGAGTAAATCCAAAGTATCCTTGCCCCACAAAAAATCAGCTAGCGCTTCTTTATCACCATTTTTTAGGACATGGGAGAATTTCTCATGCTTGGCCTGCGCTTCGACAGCAGCAATAAGGTTTCGAGACGGAGTCGATATTTCATACTGATAAGTCAGCAGATCTACGATAGATTTTTCTTGACCTTCGAGAACAATATCACGGTCTACAGAAAGGCGCTCTGTAAGTTTTTTTACCAATACACCATCATTAACTGGCATAACATTCAACGCATCACCCGTCTCATAGGTCAATCCACTATCCGCAAGATCAATCTCATAATGTCGGATTTCTTTGCCAGAAGATGGGCCAGACAACAGTTTATTAACACTAACTTTTGCAGGATACGGATTCTTGCGGTTCCAAATAGACTTGACCACCTGTGGAGAAGTCTCTACCGCAGGCACGATTACGTTACCGCTATTGGCCAGGGGAATGGTTTTATTAATCCACTCATCTGCTATATCTTCATAATCGACATCACAGTCTAATCGATCGACTAATCTTGTAGCACCCAACTGCTCAAGTCTTGTATCCAGAAGTTTTCCAGCCTGACAAAATTCATCATAACTAGTATCACCGAGCGCTAAAATACCGAATTGCAGATCAGACAACCTAGGCATATCCGTACTATATATGCTCTCCCAAAATAGTCCGGCATTGTCAGGCATCTCACCTTCGCCATAGGTGGCAATGGTTATGATTACACGCTTCATGACAGAAAACGCATCTATAGAGACATCATCTAAACCTTGTACAACAGCATCGAATCCTTGAGCACGAGCCACTGTTGCTGCGTCCATCGCTAACCCTTCAGCATTTCCTGTTTGTGTTCCATAAAGTATGTTTAGCACTGGCGCCGCCAGTGCGCCAGCAACACTTGTTTGACTGCCGGCTATCGCTTTTGCCGACTGCATACCTGCCAAGAATCCCGACAACCATGATTTCTGGTCTCCAGTGAAAGGGGCATCTTCTGGTATAAACGGAAGTTTCATTGATTAGTCTCAGTGTTAACTAGCATTAGGCAGAATGTCATTCATCGCATTGTGTGCAAATAGCTCTTCAAAGCTGGGAATCCGGCCTAATGCCAACTTATTTTTTCTTTGTTGGTACAGTATCCACCCATAAGTAGCGGGACTATCCATTGATAGAATGTTGCGTAAGCTCAAAGCCTCTTTAAAGTCAGTGAGACGCTTACCCGCAATCATAGCCGCTAAATCGGGGGCACTATACCCTGAAACGGCCTCTCGCGCATGTCTGAGCAACCCACTCATCAATGCGTAATCTTCTGTCAAAATAAGGTTACGAGTCGCTTTAACAACGTCAGGCTCATCTACCGAGATAGCCGCTGGAACCTTTTTTAAGGCTATTTTTTGAGCTGCGTTGAGCACGAAATAAGTATTTAAAAGCTCATACATATCGCCGCTATCGGCAAGGTCTGCGTCAGGGACGATGCCTTTTATGACTGCCGTTCCAGAACGCCAAGCCTTTTTTAATTTGTTAACTTGAAAGCTTGCCAGCGCGGTTGCCAGTTCTTCAGCAAGCTCCTTGCGTGGTTTAGCCTCAAGAATCGCTTCATAATCCTGATACTGTAATAAAGCTCGGGGGGTTATATAAGCGAAGTTAGCGCGCTCCAAATCCCAGTGCTGGAGAAGCCAAGAGGCCTTTTTTGAACCCGTCGCCTTAACATGCCAGTCCAGCATAGAGTGTATGGCTTGCGCATGGATATGAGAGGCATCCTGATCACCATCATCGTCTAGATAGCCCAAAAGTACTGAATCGTGACTGATACAGTCTGTGAATTTTCTATAAGGATCATATTGGTAGGCGAATCCACCTGACATTCCATTACCGAATCCCTTGGCAAAAGCACCTAAATTGAGAACTGCACCGTTTGTCATATACTCAGCACAGAAATCACCAACGCCCTCAACAACCGCTGTTGCGCCTGAGTTTCGGACGGCAAAGCGATCGCCTGCTTGACCTTCAATAAATAATCGCCCTCCGGTAGCACCGAACAAAGCAAAGTTTCCAATTAATACATTCGTGCCCGGCTTATCACTACCTCCGGCCGGTGCATTAACAACAATCTCTCCGCCACAGGCTGTTTTACCGACGCCATCATTACAGGTACCCGTATGTATAAGGCGCATACCATCATTACAGAACGCACCATAGGATTGCCCTGCCGAACCATGAGTCGCAATACTGACAGCGCCATTTCTTAAGAACCGTCGACCGCGCTTATCTTCGAGCACCGCAGGTAACTCAACCTCTTTTAGTTCGTAGTTGAGCATTCGCTCAATATCGATAGCTAATTGACCGCCTACGCTTTTGTTACAATTATTTAAATACTGACTACTCGGAAACTCTATGGACATGTGTTTCTGTTCGACTAAGGCTTCACGAATTAGGCTAATAAAACCATCATCAACAGCAAAATCACGCTCCATATAAATTGGATTATCAACTCTATGCTCTTTTACCACTGTTAACATAGCTCGCAGATCTAGCTGACCCACAGAGGATGGGTGGTCTAAAAGATGAATTAAATCACAACGACCTCGCGCTTCACGCAATGAGCGCAAACCAAGATCAGCAAGGATTTCCCTAACCTCATGCGCGATGTTAAGTAGGTATTGCCCGAGAGCTCTAGGATCACCATCGAAAACTTCAGGATTTGTGGTCAAACCGGCAGGGCATTTGATATTACAGTTCTTTGCCATAACGCACTTCAGCATCATTAGCGCCGTTGTACCAAATTCAAAACTATCACCACCCATTAGCGCTGACTTGACTACGTCCGAACCCGTTTGATGAGCGCCGGAACATCGTAAAACAACTTTTTGTCTTAAACCATTAGCGCAAAGTGCTTGATGAACTTCAGCAATACCAATCTCTGCAGCTCGGCCGGTGTACTTCAAGGACGTAACTGAGGCAGCTCCAGTGCCGCCGGTATTACCAGCAACATTGATAACATCAGCTCCGGCTTTAGCCACACCAACCGCAATGGTTCCAATCCCATCTGAAGATACCAGTTTAACAATCACTCGAACTCGCGCAGCCTTGGCGTCATGAATCAGCTGCGCTAAATCTTCAATCGAGTAAGTATCGTGGTGCGGTGGAGGCGAAATCAGCTCAACGCCTGGCACTCCGCCGCGCGCTGCTGCTATCTCAACATTTACCTTCGGTGCTGGCAACTGGCCACCCTCTCCGGGCTTGGCGCCTTGACCAATTTTGATTTCAATCTCTTCGAGCATCGGGTCCGCTAAATATCCAGCCCAAACACCGAATCGCCCAGAAGCAAATTGTTTGATTCTCGATGCTCGGATCGTACCATAGCGGGAAATATGCTCCCCACCCTCACCGCAATTAGACATTCCTCCAACCATATTTGTACCATGAGCTACAGCCTCGTGAGCTGTAGCCACTAACGCTCCGTGACTCATGGCACCAGATGCTAAGAGAGGCGTAATCTGGCTAGCGGGTTGCACCTCATCCAAATCTATTTTAGGCATGGCATCACGCAAGCGACTAACATAATCTCGAGCAATACCAGACGTTTTAAGTGTAAGAACATCATCTCTGACTGAAGAGGCGATGATATCCACACCAAAACGATCTACAAAGGAATCCCTCAGTGCGACTAATCGCCCACTTTGGCCGGCTAAAGAGCCAGTTAACCGAAGCGCATAAGACCCCTCTGAGGTCACTTCCGAGGTTAAACCTCGAACCACAAAATGGTTATTCCCGGCACGATTAAATAGCATCATTTCGCGTCTAAATTCATCCGGCTCAGTAAGAAAACTCACATCAGCTGGAAACGCCAAAACATCCCTTAAAGCCGCTGGTCTTCGAGATCGCTCTTCCGTCATGTCGCCAGAAAAAGTTCTATACCCTGGCGTGATTTTGAATTCATCAATCGCCCTAGGTGTTAGCCGATCAAAACTGGTATTAGTATATCCTTCATCGCTAATACCAAATGCACCTTCCATCCGATTCAGGGTTAAAAGTCTTAATTCGTCCTTAGCGGCAGTATCGTCATCATAGTCAAACGAAATGGGCTCTTCTGTTAGATCGACAAAACCTCGCACAGCAGCTACACCATAGGAATGACCAGCACCTTCCGCTCGCTCTTTGAACAGACCCAGCATTGGAATATCACTTTCGACTTCACACTTCAGGGCCCGTTGATGCCAATCAGCATGTGCTTGAGCAACCTCAGTAAAGCCCACACCTCCTACTGGTGACTTCATGTTTGGGAAATAACGCCGAAATACAGGGTCACTAGTATTTAAAAAATTGGGTTCAAAAAACTCTCCGCCGGAATAACTCTCAACCGTGCACAGCCCCACTTTACCCATCGTTTTTAGTAACGCTTTTTCCGCAGCTTTAGAAAATTTAAGATAGGCTCCATTAGGATCATCAGAAAACTTATCTTCTGCGCGCATCATGACGCCCATGGGGTATACCGCGGCTGCACCGAATCCAAGCGCACAGGCAACATGATGTGATGAACAAATTTGTCCACTCTCAACTATTAACGATACTCGCAGACGCAATCCAGTCTCAATAAGCCGCTGATTAATCGCCGATATGGCCAAGGTCATGGAAATGGACCCGAGGGTGCGAGTGACATGACGATCACTGATAATGGCGATCCCGCCCTGCTCTCTAGCAAAAGACTCTACCTCATCACAAAGAGTATCAATACCCCCAATTAATGATTTTTGATTCGCGTCAACGTCATTAAAGAAAGGCTCAAATAGCATAGGGAAACGCGCTATTGGCGTCTCTTTTTGTGCTCGAATTCGAAGAATTTGCGCATGATTAAGAATGGGAGATTCAATGACTATCTGGCGGCCAGGTTTAGCCCCAATATTAGGTTTGGTGCCTAACGCAACCCTCATCGTCATTCCTTCGCCCTCACGAATCGAGTCCAGTGGCGGGTTCGTCACCTGTGCAAACCGTTGTGAGAAGTATTTCGCAACTCCACCTTCATTGTCCGACAACGCATTGATTGCATTGCCATAACCCATAGCTGAAACCTTTTCAGTGCCTGTCGCCAGCATAGGATCGATCATAAAACGAAAACATTCCTGATTCTGTGAATAAGCCACATACCGACCCGCTAATGGCAGATCTCCAGAGTAACTTGAGGAAGGCGAGTACTCGGCTGCGGAAACTTCGGGTAAGTCTTCGATTCGGATACGCGCATTTTTAACCAGCTCGGAGTAATTGCGCTGACTGGCCAACAACTCCAGGGCTTCGTGAGTGTCAAATGATCTCTGTTGCTGATGATCGTAATAGAGCATACCACCGGCTTCAATTCGGCCACGGCTCAGCACTGGCTCAGCACCAAAGTCAATTTGACCGGCCTCCGACATAACCGCTAAATAGGTCTCTGTCTCGATGCTTCTCAATGGCCGCAATCCAAGTCGATCAAGTCGTGCGCCAATGATTGAACCATTACCAAAGATTAAAGCGGCAGGACCATCATTCTTTTCTTCGTATAGCGAAAAGTACTCAAGCATCGCTCGCACGGGAGAAGAAAGAGTATCGTCATTTTCCCACGCCGGCGGCATCATAGACACAACAGCGGTTACCAAATCCAGTTCATCCTCAATAACACGTGATTGAAGCGTCTGATCTAAGCGGCAACTATCCGACTGGCCTTTAGGCCTGATGATATTATTTTCTCTAGACCGCGCAATTGCAGTCTCTGACAGTCGATTTTTCTTATCCGTATTGAGTTCACCATTATGAGCCATCATCCTAAAAGGTTGCGCCATAGAGGGGTGCGGGTCGGTATTAGTTGAGAATCGAGTGTGAAAATAAAGCGTATGTACACTATGGCTTAAATCATTGAGATCTAAAAAATAGGGAATTATCTCATTTGAGTTCAATCGACCTTTCAAAACTTGCATGTGAGCTGACATCGACAAAGGATATAACCCATCTAACTCACTGTTAGTGTAGGCTTCAGCCTCAATCGCCATAAGAGCGCGGTGAATAGCCTTGTCTAACTGAATACCTCTTACGCCTGCCGGCGCTGCAAAGACCCATTGAGCGATTGGCAGTTGGCATTTAATCGCGGCTGAGTTTAGAACAGAGTAGTCCACCTCAACATTTCGCGTCACGAGAGTTTTAATTCCTTCAGCTTTCAGCGCCGCATCTACCAGCTCCCTTGCGCTTTCATGCTGCGCAGGATCATTGGGTAGAAAAAAGTTACCGACACCAAATTCACCTAAGTTTAACGAAGAGTGGGTCACTCGGTTGAAAAATTCAATAGACAAATCAATCGAGACTCCAGCACCATCACCTACACCTTCAGCGGACATACCACCACGATGGGGAACTGCACAGAGGGCTTCATGCCCCTTGATTAAGAGGTCATGTGTCTGCTTGCCGTCTTTTCGAGTAAGAAAACCAACACCACAGCTACTTTTTTCAAAGGCGCTGTCATAAAGACCAAATTTAGTCGCTTCGTTCATAGACACCAATTCGTTATTCAGAGTTTTGTTGCTGTGGGGCTCGCTGGCGCTCGGTTTTAGATTGCTTGCCGCAGCCGCCTAGTTTACACCGCGGAGACGCGAGGAACAATCAAACATACGGAGCGTTAGATCTTTTTGGTTGCTTATCTTCAACATTACAGACAATTAAACTAAAATATTAGGTATTTCCAGTATAATAAACTTCGATGCGTAGCAGCCTACTGTACAAAAATTAGGCTTCGCAAGCCTTATTCAAAGTAGCTTGAAGCCACTCTATTGCGAAACTATCCGTTACATAGGCATCACCCAAGGTCTTAAGAAGCACCAATCTTAGGGTTCCATCTAGAACTTTTTTGTCTCTGTATATTAATGATAAAAACTCGTTCGGCGTCATCTTCGCTGAAGGCTTCAGCGGCAAACCAAAGGCGGTGAGAATGTTTTTAATCCTATCAACATCTAGAGGCGATAAATGGCCAGTAAGTACTGACAGTTCAGCCGCCATAACAGTACCAACAGCAACGGCCTCGCCATGTAACAACCCTTTGTATTGCTGAAAAGTTTCAATCGCATGACCAAAAGTATGGCCCAGATTTAAAATGGCTCGAATACCCTGCTCCGTTTCATCGGCACTGACTATGTTTGCCTTGTTAAGACAAGATCGTTTGATAGCGTAAGTCAGCGCTTCTTCATCGCGATTAAGCAATGGCCCCACATTTGCCTCCAACCACTGCAGAAACTGATAATCTGCAATCAACCCATACTTGATAACTTCAGCCATGCCCGCCGAAAACTGCCTATCGGGGAGAGAAGCCAGCGTATTAAGATCAATCACCACTGCATTTGGCTGATGAAACGCGCCAAGCATATTTTTCCCGAGCATATGATTTACGCCGGTCTTACCGCCTACAGAAGAATCAACCTGTGCCAACAAAGTCGTAGGGATCTGAACGAAAGAAACACCCCTCTGATAAGACGCAGCTGCAAACCCCGTCATATCGCCAATCACTCCACCACCCAAAGCAATCAATGTTGTTGTCCGATCATGTTGCTTTTCAAGTAACATGGTAAAAATAAGGTTTAAGGTATCAAGGTTTTTGAACTGTTCGCCATCAGGTAAAATTACAACATCGATTGTTTTATCTGGAATCTGGCTGAGGACCGAATCTAAATAAATCGGAGCAATTGTTTCATTAGTCACTATAAGGGCTTTTTTACCCTTGATATAGCGACCAAAATCTACCATTGATAACTGCCCTTGGCCGATATAAATTGGGTAGCTTCTATCTCCTAAATCAACAATGATTGAGGAAGACGCCTTATCACCTATACTTGATCTGTCGGCCATCGTTGTTAAAGCTCTCGGTTAAAGTCGGCTAGTTTAACCGCTATGGTGAGCTTATGCTTAGAGATTTTTACTTAAATTAAATATAACAAGACCAATTAGAGCGTAGATAACTGGTCAGTAATTTCATTGACCACACGCTGTATCTGGACACTGCCAGAGGCAAAAACAAAATCTGCCACAGAGCGATATAGGGGATCCCTCTGCTCGAACAAGCTATCGATAACGGCCCTACGGTCGTCTACCTGCAACAACGGTCGTTTTTTATCACGTTTCGTTCGCTCATAAAGCTGGTCTTTTGTAGCGCACAGATAGATAACTCGGCCTGCCTTAGACATCGCGGTCCGATTCGAGGATTGCAAAACAACACCTCCCCCTGTCGCTATGACAGCCGAGCGCTCCGATTGAATAAGATTATCCAACGCCTTAGACTCCCTTAGCCTAAAGCCATCTTCACCTTCCATATCAAAAATCCATTGAATGTCTGCGCCAGTAGATTTTACAATTTCGTGATCTATATCAAAAAACGGTCGACTTAGCGCCCTAGCAAGCTGTTTGCCAACAGTCGACTTACCAGCACCCATCGGCCCTATCAAAAAAATATGGTCAGACATCAATTATCGATTATTTTAGGAGTTATGAAGATCAGTATTTCACGTTTATCCCTAGTACGCATTTGTTTTTTAAATAAGTTACCAACCAAGGGTAAATCCCCCAAAATAGGGACTTTCTGATCGCCAGTTAATTCTTCTGATTGAAAAATGCCTCCCAAGACCAGTGTTTGGCCATTGCCAACTAGCGCTTGAGTACTGATCTCTGTCACGTTAATTGCCGGTTCACCGTTTACCGTAAAACTGCCTACGGAATCCTGCTTGACTAAAATATCCATAATAACTCGGTTATCGGGCGTTATTTGAGGGGTTACCTCCAACTGCAATACCGCTTCTTTAAATTGAGTTTCAACAACCGCACCGGCTGCATCACCATTATTTGTCACTGCCTGATAAGGTATCTCAACACCAGACTTAATCGATGCCTTTTTCTTGTCGGCAGTAAGTACTTTTGGCTGGGAGACAATTTCACCAAACCCACCGGACTCTAGCGCACTGAGTTCCAAATCAATCAAAAGATTATTAGAGAGATAGCTTAAAGAGAAGGCAGCTCCAGGGTCCGAAATACCTAAATCAGTTGCTAAAATGCCCTGCAAAGTGCCACTCGTACTATTACCCAATGAAAAGTCAACCTGATCGCTCCCAGCCAACCCCCAGCTTGCACCTAATTCTTTACGGAAATCACTCTCCGCCTTGACAATTCTTGCTTCAATCAGAACCTGCTTGACAGGAATATCAATCCGAGCAAGCAGTCGCTTAAACTCATCAATCTTATCCCCGATATCAGTAAGAATAATCGTGTTGGTCCGCTCATCCACGATCGCCGAGCCACGTTCAGACAAAATTGAGAATGTTGAGCCCTGGCCACCTCCGCCGCCTGCGCGTTGCTGTCCGCTCCCATTTGCTTGAGCTCTCGGGGCATTAAAAAACTTGTAAATTTCTTTAGCTTCTGCGTATTTGACACGCGCAACATATGTCTCAAGAGGTGCCAGCTCTTCTAACTTTTTCTTACTTTCAATTTCCTTTTGTTCTCTTTCTGCTATTTCTTCAATCGGAGCAATCAACAAGATATTGCCCTGCTTACGCATGTCTAGACCTTTGGATCTCATGATGATGTCGAGGGCCTGATCCCAGGGAACCTTATTAAGGTTTAACGTAATCGTACCTTGAACAGAATCACTGGCGACCAAATTTAGGGATTTAAAATCTGCGATTAGCTCCAATACATCGCGAACCTCAATATCTTGAAAATTAAGATCTAATAAATCACCCTTGAAGAGAGACTTATCAACCGATCGCTGTTGAGCGGTTTTTATTATCTTATCGGAAATCAAAAGTATAAGTTTTCCATCTTCACGCTCACTGCTGTATGTCACCAGTTTTCGATTAGTAATTTCCATAACCACGTGAGAGGCTTTTTGCTGAGTATCTATGTACTTAACCGGAGTGGCAAAGTCGGATACATCTAATCTTCTATCCAGGTCAATTGATAGTTCCGAATTTTTCAGCACAACCACGATTCGATTATTAATTTCAGTAATATCAATATCTACTGGCAGGGACGTTAGGCTAACCGTTATTCTAGCGTGACCTTTGCCATCCACTCCGAACTCGACACCTTCGACTTTCGATTGCTCATTGGATAGTACTGGGGTAGCAATGCTAAAAAGCAAGCTAAAGGTTAATAGCATTATTTTAAAGTCTCTCATCATTAATCCCTTTATGAATCTGATTTTCATTTATTCCTCCACTAAAATTGATCGAGACTGGCTAAACCAAACCCCTTGTCCATTAGAAACTTTCTCTACAATCACTAATTCATTCTCATTAACCTCTATAATTTGACCGAAGTTTTTTCCTATTCGATCGCCCACCGTGACTTTGCTGACAGTTTCAGTGGGATCGCTCACTAGGCCCCATAATTTCCCAGGAATACCCATAGAGCCAACCATCTCTAGCGACGGTAAATCGAAAAGCTCTAATGATTCTTTCACTCGCATTAAATCTGGTTCGGTCACCTGAGTTTTTTTGGATGCAGTTAGGTCTAAATCTTTATCTATAATATGGAACGGGTTTCGCTGAGCCTGCGATTGATAGTCGTAATTACTCTGAGTTGGGAAACTCGGAAGAGGCTCAACGTTAACCTTTTGCATAAGACTTGCTTCCGCTAGGGCTTTATCTATCTCCAAGAACTCATCGCGTGCTGAACAACTCGTTAATAAAAAGATACCCACTCCAATGACAAAAATGGTGTACTTCATTGACCGTTCTCCACACTATTAAACTGATAGGTTTTAGCACCTAACTCTAATGCAAGGTCCCCATTTGGTAGCATCTCCAGTGAAAAATTATGAAGACTTACCAAGCGCCTTAATTGCGTCAATCCAGCGACAAATCCCCCAAGATCGTGATATCTTCCCTTGACGTTTATATCGACTGGTAGTTCAAAATAAACGCCTAAATCAACTGGTGACTCAAGGGAGATAATCGAAGTGACTAGCCCTGATTGACTGGCTACCTTAGTAATGTCCTCGATAGTTTCAGGCACCTGAGCATCAACGGGCATTTTTTCTAAAAATGAATTGAACATTAAATCTAGCTCTACCATTTGTTTTTGATAGGTATCTTTGTTGGACACTAAGGCATATTTTTTTCCAAACTCATTGATCTGCTTTGACTGAAGGTTTTTCTGAACAGAGAGTTCTTGTAATTTATTATCAATTAAAAAATAGTATCCAACAGACAAAACCACTATAAAAACAGCTATAGACACCCCAACAATAGGTGTCTTGCCCCAACTAGCGATGTCAGAAAAACTCATACTATCTCCGTTAGAAATTATCGGAGGAGTAATTACCGTTGGTTTATTCATACTCTAAATTCCTTTTTAGACCTGTATACTATCGCGCCTACTTTTAAATCGAACCGATTTCAAAATCCATATAAAATTGATTAATAAAGGCGTCATTTATTAGTATTTGCTCTATTTCAAGCAGGCGTGCGCTGTCCAATAGTGTCGAGCGCTCAATGTTTTTCATGAATTGCGATACATCACTATTTGAGTCTGCAAACCCAGATATAGCTACCCTATCTCCGGTACGTTGAAGATTGCTTAAGGTAATGTTGTCCGGAATTGCAGTAACAAGTTCATCAAAAATCTTAGCAGTGTCGGCTCTTCGTATTTGTAATTTCTGAAGGACGTTTATTTTCGCTATTAGATTGGTTTTTTTTGTTTCTAAACCCCTAATTTCTTGCAAATTTTTATCTAAAGAGCTGATTTTATTATTCAGATATTGCACCACTCTTTTTTCGTTTGCTATCGTCATGTTCAGTCCTAATATTATCAAAATCACTAAACAAACAGCAAAGCCCGCCGCGAATGAAATGATCGCTAAATTTTCTTTTCTTTTGCGCTCATTTAAGGCTTTACGCCATGGCAGCAAATTCATCTGAATCATCGACTTTCCTTAGCCAGAGCAAGCCCAAAAGCAAGCATCATGGAGGGTATATCTGCATTGAGCCGAGATCGATCAGATGGAATGCTTATCGAGACGTTTTTCGATAAATCTACAATATCAGTTGGGATACCAACAGAGTCTCCTATTTGATCTCGAAGGCCCTCAGTTTTAGAGACTCCGCCAGATAGTACCAACTTGTCTATTTTGTTTGTTTCGGTAGACGAGTAAAAAACCTGTATGCACCGAGACAAATGTTCTACCAACAAATTTTTAAATGGCTGCAACATACTTTTATCATAATCGTCATCCAATCCACCCTTGCGCTTTGCTCTGCCCGCCTCTGCCCAGGTTAAATTGTAATGTCGTTGAATATCTTCCGTCAGCTGCCTACCTCCGAATGGCTGCTCGACTGAATAAATTATTGTCTGATTACTTAATACTAAAAAAGTAAACTGGGTTGCACCTATATCAACAATAGCAACAACATCATCTTTTTTTATCAAGTCTTGCTGTTTTTTCGGTGCTTGGTACTCAGCATTTATCAATGTTTGATAGGCTCTCGCAAACGCGAAAGTTTCGACGTCAACCACTACCGGTTTAAGTCCGGCTAATTGGACTACCTCCTTACGGCGATCGACATAGTCACGCTGGCAAGCAACGACTTGGACACGCACCTGATCTTTATTAATGACATTCTGGCCTACAACAGCGAAGTCCAGATTGATATCCTCCAATGGGAAAGGAATAATCGCATCCGCCTCTAATTGAATCCTCGATTCCATTTGCTTAGACGTCAAACTTGATGGTAGATCAATATAGTTGCTAATCACTGATGAACCTGACACCGCTACGGCCACATTGTGAGAACGCGCTCCTGATTTTTTATAGACTGCTGACAGCACCTCAGCTATTTTTTTGACATCAACAATTTCTCTATCAAAAACAACTCCCTCGGGTAAAGCCTGAACACCATAGGCAATGACGTTAAAACCATCACTACTGGATTCTATCTCTACCAACTTGATCGCCGCGGATGATATGTCGACACCCAAAATAGTTTCAGATTGGGATTTAAACCCGAATCTAAGTGTAAATAGCCTTTTCATAAAGTGATCTAAAAAATTCAACTACATAATCTCCCAATATTTATATCAATTCATATATTCATAGACTATATTTTTATGGTCTGATGGGATGCACTTCACATTCTGGTCGTTCATAATGGTTTATTTATCCTACACGGGTATTTTTATATGAAAAATAATCAAGCTTTACGGGTCTGCTTGATATTCCTTACCACTGGCGTGGGTGGTTTTCTTTTAATCACGTCCTGCCTTTTTCTCTATTTAAGCCCTAAGTTACCTTCGATTGAAGAATTAAAAGACATCAGATTACAAATACCTCTAAAAGTAGTCTCTCAAGATTTAAAGCTTATTAGTGAGTTTGGAGAAATGAAGCGAACTCCCGTAGAGTTTAACGATCTACCTCAACATTTGGTCGACGCTCTTTTAGCTGCAGAGGACGACAGTTTTTTCGAGCACAAGGGAATCGTCATTTCTGGACTCGTTAGGTCCGTTGTTCAAATAGCGACAGAGGGAAAGGTAGTCGGAGGAGGTAGCACCATTACCATGCAGGTTGCGCGCAATTTTTTCTTCCATAAACGAAAAGAGTTTACTCGTAAGTTTAATGAAATATTACTCGCCTTTCGAATTGAAGAAGCCCTCAGTAAAGAGGAGATATTATCCCTTTATGCCAATAAGATGTTTTTAGGCAAAACGGCGTATGGCTTTGCCGCGGCCGCACAAGTTTACTATGGTAAGTCCCTTAAAGAACTTAATCTAGCGCAACTCGCAATGATTGCCGGACTACCAAAGGCACCATCTGCATATAATCCGATCGCTAACCTTGAACGCGCTACCGAACGGAGAGATTGGGTGCTCGGTAGAATGATGAAACTGGGCATGATAAATAATAACCAATATCAAACTGCAGTGTCTGTCATTGACAACGCGACATACCACGGCTCAAAATCAGAGTTAGACGCCGATTATGTTGCAGAAATGGTTAGGCAGGAAGTTATCGCAAAGTTCGGCCTCCAAGCCTACACCGAGGGTTACACTGCAATAACCACCATAAATTCATCGATGCAACTCAGCGGTCTAAAGGCCCTCCAGACTGGTATTTTAGACTATGATCAACGGCATGGATATCGGGGCGCAGAAGCGTCAGTCCTGGATGCTGAACTCTGGCAAAGCACTTTACGCGCCAAGCGAAATGTAGGTCCTTTGGGGGCTGCAATTGTGGTTTCGGTTGCAGATGATCGTTTGATGGTACTTACCAAAGACTCGCTTGTCCATACGCTCAACTGGGCGGATGGTCTGAAAAATATGCGTCTTTATAAAACAGTTAATTCTAGGACTGCTCCCATTACTTCCGCGGAAGATGTGTTCAGTGTTGGAGACGTAATTCGCGTTAAGCGATCTGATGATGGACGGATTAAATTAGCTCAGTTGCCTGAAATACAGTCTGCACTTGTCGCCTTAGATCCATACAGTGGTGCAGTAAGAACGTTGGTCGGTGGTTTTGATTATCGACAAAGCCGATTTAATCGTGTTACTCAGGCATTCCGGCAACCTGGCTCCAATTTCAAACCCTTTATTTATGCTACTGCCCTCAATAATGGCTTTACCGCCGCATCATTGATAAACGATGCTCCTGTTGTATTTGATGATGTAAAACTTGAGGACACATGGCGACCAGAAAATGATGGCGGAAAATTCTATGGTCCAACCCGATTGCGTGAAGGACTCTATAGATCCCAAAACTTAGTTTCAGTAAGATTATTAAGACGAATGGGTATCGATGGAACACTGGAAAGTTTGCAGTCTTTTGGGTTTGATACGAGCGACATGCAGCCAGATTTGTCATTGGCTCTTGGCAGTCATGCCTTAACACCACTGCAGATAGCTACTGGTTATGCGATGTTTGCCAATAATGGGTTTCGCGTAGCCCCCTATATTTTAGACAAAGTTATTGATCGTGATGGTAATGTTATTTACCAAGCTTCTCCTGAAGTTGCATGTGACCCCTGCGAGTCTGAAACGAGTAAAGTTATGACCACTGACAATCTCTCCGCCTCTGCCGATAATGTTGAGCAACAACTTGAAAAGTTGTTCGGTGATCTTGGTCAAGTATCAGTCCACCAAGGGGATAACTATAGCTGGGAAAAGGTTAAACAAAGCTTAAAAACACTACCCGTGCCAACTGTAAAGCCGGCCACCAGAGCCATCGACCCACAAACAGCCTTCTTAATTGATTCAATGTTAAAAGACGTTATTCTTCGCGGTACTGGCGTGAAGGCTAAAAAGCTCAATCGCGCGGATATCGGCGGAAAGACAGGTACTACTAACGGTCCAAGAGATGCGTGGTTTTCGGGCTATTCTCCTCACTTAATTGCGACCGCATGGGTTGGCTTTGATGACAACGCTACGATAGGACGCAATGAGTATGGAGGCTCTGCAGCACTACCAATTTGGATAGAGTTTATGCAAGCCGCTCTTGCCGGTAAACCACAAATTATTCGACCTCAACCTAACGAAATAGTGATGGTGAAAATTGACCCAAAAACCGGCATGCGAGTTGCACCCAACCAGCTTGGCGTGTTTGAATACTTCAAAGCGAGCACAGTACCTCCAGCTCCGAATGGTAATCTCAACGGTACTGAAATTGATCAAAATTCTATGCCAAACGATGTTTTCTAAGATCAAAAACTACTTACCAAAAAAGGGATACTACGTGTCATTGGATGTATGCAAATGGGCTTGAATTGGGCAGATATTGATACAGTGTTGCTGGATATGGATGGCACATTACTTGATCTACACTTTGATAATTTTTTTTGGCTAAACCATCTCCCGGACCATTATGCCGCAAAGTTCCCAGGTAAAGAGCAGCTCGCTCGTGATACACTAACGCGCCAATTGTCTGAAAAGCAAGGGACTCTAGAGTGGTATTGCACCAAATTTTGGTCTGACGAATTAGATCTCGACATCATCGCCTTAAAAAAACAGATTGGGCACTTAATTAACGAAAGACCGCAGTCATTATTATTTCTAGAGGCACTAGGCCGTCAACATAAAAGGAGAGTGCTAGTAACAAACGCTCATCCTGACAGCATAACGATCAAATTTTCTGCTACCCGTATAGAACCCCTATTAGATCAGGTTATTTCTTCCCATGACTATGGCTATCCAAAGGAATCTCCTAAATTTTGGAATGCACTGCAAAAACACAGTCCGTTTAATCCAGCAAAGACACTCTTTATCGATGATTCGATCGCCGTTCTCAATGCCGCCAAAAACTATGGTATCGCTCATATCCTCTGCATCGACAAACCCGACAGTACGCGATCACCCTCGCCGTGTGCTGAGTTTCCCTCTATTAGCCATTTTGACGAACTTTTAACAATTAATGGGGCACTCCACAATGCTTAAGGTCCGACTAGATAAATGGTTGTGGGCGGCACGATTCTTTAAGACTCGCGCACTATCAAAGGCAGCAATAGAGAATGGTAAAGTCCATCTAGGCTCTCAAAAATGTAAACCTAGCAGGATGATTGAGCCTGGAGAACTTGTAAAGATACGCCAAGGCGATGATGAAAAGACTATTTTAATTATAGATGTTTCAGAACATAGACGAGGAGCCGCAGAGGCACAGGCGCTTTATCAAGAAACACCCGATAGTATTGAACAGCGTGAAAAAAAAGCTGCAGAAAGAAAAGCCTTTCACGGTTCAATGCCCGCGTCCATCCGTCCCAATAAAAAACAACGTCGGCAAATTCACCGTTTTTTAGAAAATTAAACTTACCCTGCACGCATCTTTCAGTACAATGGCGCGCATGAAAGATCATGATTCCTTACAACGTTTTCTGTTTGATGGCACCGATATTAGGGGTGAAATAACTACCCTAACATCGAGTTATCGAAATATTCTTGCCCTGAATAATTATCCTGCCCCAATAGCTTTATTATTTGGTGAGTTTCTGGTGGCAGCAAGCCTCATTGGCGCATCACTTAAACAGGCTGGAATAGTGACGGTGCAAGCGACAGGCAGTGGCCCAGTGACCGCAATAATGGCAGAATGCACACAAAACCAGGGCGTAAGAGGTATTGTGCGTGGTAATTTTGAACTCTTAGATAGTAGTAAGTTAGCCGACACCCCCGACATCACCGAATTATTAGGTTCCGCCACCTTAGCAATCACCATCGAGCCTGAAAAGGGGGAAAGGTACCAAGGTATAGTGGAAATGGTCTCAAGTAAATTAAGCGACTGTTTAGAGCACTACTTTCAACAATCGGCTCAGTTAAAAACCAAAATAAAACTGGCCGTAAGTACAAAGTCAGCGTCAGGTCTTTTAATACAGCAAATGCCTCTCACTCAAAGTACTGAACAGGCCGACTTGAATTGGCAGCATTTATCCACACTGATGGATACGCTAAAGGATTCTGAGCAACTAAAATTGTCGCATAATGATCAATTATATCGGTTATTTCATGAAGACAATGTTCGTACATTTGAATCTCAACATATCTCTTTTTTTTGCAGCTGTTCGCTCGAAAGAACTGAACGTGCCCTCGTTTCATTAGGTAGTGAAGAGTTGCTTGAAACCTGCAAGGAACAAGGGCTAGTAATAATCACCTGCCAATTTTGTGACCAAGAATATCGCTTTGATAAAAACTCTATCCAAGCAATGTTTCCTCCCTCAGACGATATTTTACACTGATCTCTGCTCTAAATTTAGGGTTCTCACCACATTATATCGATCACGAATATTTACTTGGCAATAGTTACCCGAAGAAGTATCTGGCATAATAGTGTCGCTTTAGCATGATGCTACTGCACAATGCGCGTCCACTTTGGGAAGAGAGGAACAGAATGACCGAAGCACCAATTCATACAGATTTGGGCTCTGCGGAGCTTATTGAGTTTTCACTGAAACGTGGTGAGGGACATCTCAGCAACACTGGGGCTCTAGTCGCTACCACAGGCGCTCGAACTGGCCGCTCTCCGGCAGATAGATTCATTGTGGATGAGCCGAGTTCCTCCAATGACATAGAATGGGGTGCAGTAAATCGGCCCATTAGCGCAGACATTTTTACCGCGCTTTGGGACAAGGTATCTGACTATCTGTGCACTAAAGAGCGCTTTGTCTCTCACCTGCATGTGGGACAAGATTCGGCCCATTACATACCCGTCAAAGTGACCACCGAGACAGCCTGGCATGGCTTATTTGGGCGTAACATGTTTATTCGTCCAGAAAAATTTAATGCGGGCAACAAAAATACATGGAAAATTCTTCACGCAGCCAACTTTGAGTGTGACCCGAATAGAGACGGTACAAATAGTGAAGGCGCTGTCATCATTAATTTCGCTCAGCGGAAGGTGTTAATCGCCGGAATGCGCTATGCGGGAGAGATGAAAAAAGCGATGTTCTCAGTTCAGAATTTCCTTCTTCCTGAAAAGGATGTAATGCCAATGCATTGTGCTGCGAATGTTGGTGATGACGGTGATACAGCACTATTTTTTGGCTTGTCAGGGACAGGAAAAACTACGCTATCTGCTGACCCCGAGCGATTTCTTATCGGTGATGATGAGCATGGCTGGGGTAAAGGAACGGTATTTAATCTAGAGGGTGGTTGCTACGCGAAAACTATTAACCTTAGCCAAAAAAATGAGCCTGTTATCTGGGAGGCCATTAAGTTTGGTTCAATTGTTGAAAATGTCGCTATTTCAAAGAATGCTCGGATAGCTGACTATGATGATACTTCGATGACTGAGAACGGTCGGTGTAGCTACCCTTTGGATCATGTTGAAAAACGTCGTGTTGAAAATAAGGCTGGAGAACCCAAAAATATTATTTTCTTGACCTGCGATGTCACTGGCGTTTTGCCTCCCGTGTCAATTTTGTCTAAAGAAGCGGCTGCGTACCATTTTTTGAGTGGCTATACTGCTCGCGTCGGATCAACAGAGCTCGGTGCTGAGGCTGGTATAAACCCTACTTTTTCAACCTGTTTTGGCGCACCTTTTATGCCGAGAAAAGCTAGTGTCTATGCTGAACTTTTGATGAAGCGCGTAGAAGAATTCGGATCTCAAGTTTATCTAGTCAATACAGGCTGGACCGGAGGAGGCGGCGGTACTGCAGGTACTGGGAGTAGGTTCCCCATTCCCGTAACAAGAGCGGTCATTTCAGCTATCACCAAAGGACAATTAAGAGAGTGTGAGACTGAACATTTAGGACTGTTAAATCTTACCATTCCCACAAAAATCGAAGGGGTCGATCAATCATTTCTAAACCCTCGCAATAACTGGGATGATCCAAAGGAATATGATGAGCAGGCAGAAAAGTTGGCAAAACTCTTTGTGGAGAATATTGTTAGCTTTGCACCCTCTCAGAATATTTTAGACGCCGGTCCCAATATCTAAAATAGCGTTAAACACCAGATACCGATAAGTGTATAGATCATGCTCTGGCATGGTCTGTTGCCTGTTAATAACGGCTATTGGCTGTTAGCGAGAATATAATCAACGGCCGCTTTAATATCATCATCACTGCATGCATAGCAGCCGCCTCTAGCGGGCATAGCACGGATTCCGTTAATAGAGTTCTTATAGAGGACATCCAAACCCTTTGTTAGGCGCCCTGCCCAGATTTCTGAATTCCCATAGCGAGGCGCACCAGCAACACCATAATCATGGCATGCCCTGCATTTATTCGTGTATATAGCTTTGCCTGACTGAGCGAGAGAGTCGCTGCCAGTTAACCCACTCGCTTCGCTTTCAGAATAAGAGTCCGACGAGGAATGTTTCGAGTCACAGCCCATTAAAAACAAGCTAAGTATCAAGAAAACAGGCAATCTTAAACGCTGAATAATCACTTTTAGCAAATTGACCACTCCGACAGTACTCGGCACCAAGGTGCACTCATTAAAAATTTATAGCTGCGAAAGATACCCTGAGAGTCGATCCCCGTTCATCATAAAGTTCGGCTTTTGTAGTTCAGCCGACGCCTCAATCTCACTCATATTAACCGCTTCGCCCACCTGAATAACACCTACCATGGCCATCATCGCATGCGGATCACATTGATACACATAAACCCCTTCAGTATCCAGAGTAATGCTTACATCTTGGCTGAGCGCGCTAGCCCAAGAAGATGCGCCATCAGGAATCATACCGTCAATAGTGGCTGAATTATGCGCCATATCTACCGCTTTAAAATGGATGGTATCTCCTTTTGAAACCTTGATGACCGCTGGTTCAAAAATCATATTCCCACCGTCACCCGAATTAAGCATCTTCACAATATGTTCTGACCCTTCTGACAAGCTAACCTTTTGGACCTCAGCCTGACTTGACCCAGCATCCACCATACTAACTTGCCCTGCCATCATTACGCTGCCTACAGGAGCGGTAATCTTATCCACCTCAGCTTTCTGGCTAGCGGTTAACTCAAAGTCAGACTCACCGGCGCCGCACCCGACTAAAAGTGTGCTAGTTAAAACTAAAAATGCAAAAGGGTTTAAGTGGCTCATGAACTACTCCGATAATAATAAATATAGTATTGTTAGCGTTCTTATTAGTAGAACGAAAGATGGCGGCATTATACATAGGTCGGACTAAATTCTCATTACAGAAAATAACTTAACAGTGCCTAACCCAAGCGGCGAAGACCAACGGCTTGGCGTAAGCTAACTAGCAGTTCTGCACTATGCAAACGTGCCTTCCCTGCCCCTTGATGCAGAATAGCCTCAACATCACCTGAATTAGCCATTAATGCCATATATTTCTCTCTAGGCTCTTCAAGCTGTTGATTAATCAATTCAAATAATTGTTTCTTAGCCTCGCCCCACGCTATTCCGTTAGCAAATGCATCTCGCATTTCAGCGGCCTGCTCTGCAGTTGCGAAGGCCTGCCATATTTGAAAGACGGCAGAATCATCCGGATTTTTGGGCTCTCCAGGCTCGAGAAGATTAGTTTTGATCTTATTAATATGTTTTTTGAGTTGTTTCTCAGTTGAAAATAATGGGATAGTATTGCCATAACTTTTGCTCATCTTACGACCGTCTAATCCTTGTAAAATAGCCATTTCTTTATCGACCTGGGCCTCAGGAAGAACAAAGTGCTCGCCATAGTGATGATTAAAACGCTGCGCTATATCTCTTGCCATCTCAATATGCTGAATCTGATCACGCCCTACCGGAATTTTATGAGCATTGAACATCAGAATATCTGCCGCCATTAATATTGGATAACTGAATAGTCCCATATTGATTCCAAAATCAGCATCGTCACCATTGTCCTCATTTGATTGGACAGCGCTCTTATAGGCATGCGCGCGATTGACTAACCCTTTTGCGGTCATACAGGTCAGCAGCCAGGTAAGTTCAGGAATTTCTGGTATGTCCGATTGACGATAAAATGTCACGTTTGCTGGATCTAGTCCTAGCGCTAACCAAGCTGCTGCAATCTCAAGAGTCGATTGATGAACGATAGCTGGATCCTGACACTTTATCAGCGCATGGTAATCCGCCAGAAAGAAAAATGAGTCGAACTCACCACTTAAACTCGCCTCTACTGCGGGTCGAATGGCACCAACATAGTTACCAAGATGCGGGGCACCAGAAGTGGTAATACCTGTTAAGACGCGTTGTTTACTCATAAATAATCTGCCATCCAAATATAATTCTATGATACTCCGTAAGCAATGTTACTCAACATCAACAGTATTGCTTGCAGTGCTATTAAAAAATGCCACCAAAACCTTAGATAACCGAAGCGGATCTTCAGTGCCGGCCATTTCTCGGCATGAGTGCATGGCAAGCTGTGGAATCCCTACATCGAGGGTTGCTACTCCTAGTCTCGCGGACGTTATTGGCCCAATGGTACTGCCACATCCCATATCATTGCGTGATACGAAAGACTGTACCGGTACATTAACTGTTTCACAGAGTTGCTTAAATAGGCTTGAGGTTAAACTACTCGTTGCATAGCGTTGCTTGACATTAACCTTTACCACGGGGCCTCCGTTCAACGCAGGCATATGAGCACTATCATGCTTTTGAGGGAAATTAGGGTGCGTCGCGTGTGCATTGTCACAGGAAATCATCAATGATTTACTAATCACACGACTCACCGTGGCTACTGTTTGATCCGAACCACACAAGCGCGCGGTTATTGCCTCCAAAAATGGACCATCGGCGCCAATAGCAGAGACACTGCCGACCTCTTCGTGATCATTACAGACTATCAGACAGGTCTGTTCAGCATTATTATTAATAAGAGCCTGGATACCGACGAAACAACTTAGCAGATTATCCAGTCGCGCCGATGCAATGAACTCATTTTGTAGACCAACCACAGCGGCACGTTGAGTGTCATAAAAACACAGTTCATAGTCGATAACCTTCTCGTCATCCTTTAAAAACTGGTCGGACAGTAATTCTCTAAAGCTCGCAGAGCTACCAGATACCTGCATCAATATAGGAGGAATATCAGTCTGCGCATTAACCGAGTGTCCTGTATTTGCCTCACGATCCAGATGTATCGCTAAACTCGGAATTGTGGCCACGGCACGTTTAAAATCAACTAGCGTTTGCTTCAGGTTTCCAGAGGCATCTTGATAAACAATACGGCCCGCAATAGACAGATCTCGATCGAACCAAGGGTTTAATAGTGCGCCCCCATAAACTTCAACGCCCAGTTGAAGGTAACCTTGCTTAGTTATTTCAGGCTGGGGCTTTACCATCAAACAGGGGCTATCGGTATGTGCACCGACCATCTTAATACCAGTATCCAAAAGCGACGCTTTACCCACGATAAATGCAATCATTGATGATCCGTTGCGCGTCACAAAATGTCTACTGCCAACTTCCAGCGCCCATTCATCATCTTCACTTAGCTCAGTAAAACCCTCATTCTTGAGCATTGATGCCATTGAAGAAACCGCATGAAACGGTGTTGGTGAGGCATCCAAAAATTGGGTTAATGCTAAATTGAATTTTTCTTTATCTTGAAACATCATGACCTCTTACACGGATAGTAAATAGTATCTCTCAGGAGACACTATTATAGAAGATTTGCAGTGGATCTAACACGCCAGCCAACATCAAGACTGAAGCCTCGCTAAAAGACTTGATGTGTCCCATCGATCACCCCCTAAATCCTGTATTTCGGAGTAAAAACCATCAATCAACTGAGTAACAGGTAAGGCGCTGCCATTGCGCTTTGATTCCGCCAGAGCGAAAGCAAGATCTTTGCGCATCCACTGCACGGCAAAACCATGCTCATACTGGCCTGCCAGCATCGTCTGGTAACGATTTTCCATTTGCCATGATTGAGCGGCACCTTTAGAAATCACATCAACAACCTGATGAGCATCAAGTCCTGCTCGTTGTGCGAAGTTCAATCCTTCTGCCAACCCTTGTACTAAACCCGCAATACAAATTTGGTTGACCATTTTACACAGTTGCCCACTACCAACAGGGCCGAGCAAATTCAGTGCCTTTGCATAGCAATTAATGGCGTCAGTAACACGGTTAAAAATAATCTCATCACCACCACACATAACCGTTAGCTGGCCATTTTCAGCACCTTGCTGCCCACCCGAAACTGGCGCATCAACGAACTCACAATGGTGTTTTTTAGCCTTAACTGCAAGCTCCTTAGCCAACTCTGCAGAAGTAGTAGTGTGGTCAACGAGAATGGCCCCTTGCTTAATACCCGAGAGAATACCTTTGTCGCCGCACACTACCTCTAGGACATCATTGTCATTACCAACACAAATAAATACTATTTCCGCATCCGCAGCAGCAGTACTGGGCGATGAAGCCATAGAGCCAGCATAGGTATCTAACCATTTTTTAGCAACGGACGTCGTCCGGTTATACACAGAAACTGAATAGCCATTTTTTGACAGCCACCCAGCCATCGGGAAACCCATTACGCCAAGACCAATAAATGCGACTTTCTTGTTCATAGTTTATGCATCTCTTATACGTTTTCTCTTCTGCCAGGCATCAGCACCTCGGAGGTAAACTAAATCCACTGCACTTATAGAGACAGTCTGGTTGTTGCGATAACGTGATACGGCGATATCAAGAAGATCTATTGCATCAGGGAAGATATGCTTAAGTGTACCGGACCAGACTGTACCAGATGCTAACAGAGCTTCTCCATCACCAACAGTTATCTCAGGGGAAAGCGTTTCGACCCATTGCTTGGCATCCGTAGCCGTTAGCAATCGATCACTGAATTCATTAGCAATAGCACCATTGTGGTCGATAATGTAGCAACCACAATTAAATTCTCCCATTCGAGCATCAAGTATCGACATGACTCTCAATGTTTGACCAGGTTTACTGGGACATTGTGCATGAGCCGTCTTACGCATGTACGTGGCCACCATAATTTGTAGCGAGGACACTGGGATAACTGGGATATCGAGACCAAACGCGAGACCCTGCGCCGCAGCAAATCCAATACGCAGGCCAGTGAATGATCCCGGTCCTATCGCAACCCCAATAGCATCTAACTGATTGGCCTTAAGGCCTACTTCCGAGAGTACCGATTCAACCATTGGCATCAATAATTGTGTATGTGAGCGCGGCTCTTCTGCGTAACGAGATACCGTGCCCAAGGAACAGTGAACAGCTACGGAACAGGCCTCGGTTGATGTTTCGATAGCTAATATTGATGCCATTGTGATTTCCTAACCCTTCGTTTGGAAAACTAAAAAACACTTGACGGATTTGCTCTACCTCTTAAACCAAAGTATGCCATGAATTAAAGCCATCTCGGTAGAGATTGATTGTTAGAGCGAGAGCGTCAAGCCCAACCTAATTATTGGGCCTTACATATTATTGCAGCGCTGAGACTAACCTTGCTTGAACGTCCGCGAGCAAACCAAGGCCGTCTACGGTAGAAAATCTTGGGGCTGGGTTATCTGACGCGGCTAGTTCCGTGTAGAACTGCACGAGAGGCTGCGTTTGCATATGATAAACAGATAATCTATTGCGCACTGTCTCTTCCAAATCGTCCGGACGTTGCATAAGCGGTTCACCGGTCTCATTGTCCATACCGGAAACAGTAGGAGGATTGTGATGGATATGATAGATGCGGCCCGACCCCTCATGAACTCGACGACCACTTAATCGAGAGACAATCTCATTATCTTCGACCCGAATCTCAACCACTGCGTCAATGACAATTCCTGCATCAATAATTGCCTGCGCTTGAGGAATAGTTCGAGGAAACCCATCTAACAAAAATCCACGTTCACAGTCGCCTTGAGAAATACGTTCCTTTACCAGCGATATGATCAAATCATCCGACACTAAACCACCGGACGCCATTATTCCCTTAACTTCGAGCCCGAGCGCTGATCCCGCTTTAACCGCTGCACGCAACATGTCTCCAGTGGAGATTTGCGGCACTGAATACTGCTCAGTAATAAACTGCGCTTGGGTACCTTTACCTGCACCGGGCGGACCTAACAATATGACTCTCATTAGCGTAATTCCTAAATTCTCTAGCGGTTTTTCCACTTTAAAGGAGTATCGAACACCAAAGATGGCACGTATTTGGCGAAGAACATCTAATTTTTTGTTCGACTAACCGAACACTGAAAGTGAACTCTTAATCGGCCGAGTACAATACACTTAATGCCATAATCGAACAAGCCTGAGATTACTCAAATAGCACTGCAAATACGCTAGATTACTAAGATGAATGTGACTCTGATCGTTTGACTTTGCCCCACAGTAATTCTAACTGATCCGCAGAATGATCCTCAATTTTCGTTTTTCCAGCTAATAGTTCCATCGACTCGAAACGTCGTTTAAACTTCTGGTTAGCACCGCGCAGCGATGTTTCAGGATCTAGTTTCAAATGACGAGCCAAATTAACACAACTAAACAATAAATCGCCTAATTCGTCAGCCATACGGACTTTATCTCCACGCTTAATTTCAACTTCTAGCTCGATAACCTCTTCATTAATTTTTTCAATAACAGGCTTTATATCTGACCAGTCAAAACCAACATTAGCAGCACGTTTTTGGAGCTTTAATGCCCTATTTAATGCCGGTAACGCTAAAGGAATATCATCTAGTATTTTTCCGACGCCCTTGTCAGTCCTCTCTTGACGCTTAATTTCTTCCCATACTCTTTTGATCTCAACGATCTCTGCATCTGCCAAACTTACTCTAGAAGACTCAATCGTACCCTCTGGGAACACATGCGGGTGTCTTCGAATCAATTTTTGAGTAATCGTACTAATAATGTCATCAAAGCTAAATTGGCTTTGCTCTTCAGCTAATTGACTATAGAAAATAATTTGAAAAAGTAAGTCGCCAAGTTCCTCGCTGAGGTGGCTCATGTCATCTTGTTCAATGGCATCAACAACCTCATATGCCTCCTCAATGGTATGACTAGTTAGTGATTGAAAGTTTTGCTTTAAATCCCACGGACAACCGCTTTTAGGATCTCGTAAGCGCCGCATTAAGTAGCGCAGATCTTCAATACCGTATTCTGTTTTTTGATTATGATTCATGGTCTAGTCAAAGGTCCTCAATCAGGTTCGACATTCAAGCATAAATGCCTGAGGACAGGTAACGGTCCCCTCGGTCGCAGATAATAGTGACAATAACCGCGTTATTTAGGTGTTCACTCAGTCTTAATGCCGCAAATACTGCACCACCCGCTGAGGCACCACAAAATATTCCTTCCTCTTTAGCCAATCTACGCATTGTCTCTTCTGCGTCATGTTGAGAGACATCTAGCGTTTTATCAACTCTCGCTGCGTCAAAAATCCCTGGCAAGTAAGCTTTGGGCCAGCGTCGAATACCTGGAATAGAGGCTCCCTCTTCTGGCTGGAGGCCGACAATTTCGACTAAAGGATTTTTCTGTTTGAGATAGGCTGAGACGCCCATGATAGTGCCCGTTGTACCCATAGAACTAACAAAGTGAGTCACCGTACCCGCGGTATCTCTCCATATCTCTGGGCCAGTACCCTGAAAATGCGACAAGGGATTATCAGTGTTATTGAACTGGTCAAGGACTCTACCAAGACCTTCAGCCTGCATTCTTAGCGCTAGATCACGTGCACCCTCCATGCCTTCATCACCACTTACCTCAATGAGTTCTGCGCCGTAAGCCCGCATTGCCATTTTGCGCTCCATGGTAGCAGTGGACGGCATAATTAAGGTCATTTTGTAACCCATCATAGCCGCAGCCATAGCCAGTGCAATGCCAGTATTACCGCTGGTCGCCTCAATGAGATGGTCGCCAGGTGTGATTTCACCCCGCGATTGGGCATTCATAATCATACTCACAGCAGGCCTATCTTTGACACTACCCGCAGGATTATCTCCTTCCATCTTAGCAAGGATAATATTCGAGGTATTACCCGGCATCCTCTGAAGTCTCACCAGACGAGTGTTACCGATAGATTGGTCAATTGAGGGAAAATCCATAACCGTTCCTTGTACGCTCTAAAAACCGAGGCTACAAATAATCATCTAAGGCTAGCCCGATAGTAGGGCATAAGCAATGGCATACTTTCGCTCATCAGAGATGCTCAGCAGTACTTTTTGAACTGACTTCTCACTGGCGATCTTTGCAGCGCCCGCCGACAAGCTTACTAACGGAGCACCTTTATCGTCATTACTTATGACCATATCTTGAAAACTTATGCCATGGCCTATTCCAGTACCTAAAGCCTTAGCGACGGCTTCTTTAGCTGCAAAACGCTTAGCTAGGAAAGCGGCCTTTTGATGACTTATCTGATATTGACCTTGCTCACTGACCGTTAAAATACGTTTAACGAACGCGTCGCCTTGGCGATCTAACACGTCTGCGATTCTGGCAATTTCTACAATGTCGGTACCAATACCTATGACCATTATAAAGAGTCCATGGAGGAGTAATCGACAGCTTTCTCAACACTCATTAAATGCTGCCTATAAAGCTCTCGACTATGTAATTTTTGTCCGCCAAGGTAAAAGTCTATCACGCTGCGTAAAAGCTGCTTGGCCATTCTCGCCACCGAAATTTGATCGAATTCACGAGCGGCAAAGGCCATAATATCCGACCCTTGATAGACCCCGGGCGATATTTTATTTTGCTGTAAACACTCCACTAAACCTCGCTCCGGAATATAGTTATAAAGCTTATCACTCATTAACGGGGTACCATCAACGGCCTCAATGTCTAGCACTAAACCGTAACCAAGCTCTTCAAGCAAGCACATCTCTAAATCTCTGATTTGCTTCTCCTCAGATAGGCCAGTACTTAATTGACCGATGAACTTTTTGTATTGTTGAAACAGATATTCATGAGGATCATGCTCATGTAGCAATCGATAAAAAAGCTCATTGACGTAAAGACCCGTAAATAGACAGGCGCTCTCTAAGAAGACCGGCGCATGCATCGCATCCGCTTGAGTAAGAGTCTTTAAATCGCCGCGGCCCTGCCAGCTAAACTGGTGTTCGGTATAAAGAAAAAGAGCCCGACTAATGCCCTTTTTATTGGGTTTTCTGTATCCTTTCGCAACACAGCGAATACGCCCGTGATGCACGGTTAATAAGTCGACTAACAGGCTAGTCTCACGGTAAGGCGTGGTATGGAGAACGAAACCCACTTCACCGTCAACCCTCACCGTAGTTTACTCATCCATGTAACCCAAACTACGGAGTGCCCGCTCATCATCAGACCAGCCACTACGAATTTTGACCCAAGTTCTAAGCATGACCTTGGAGTCCAATAGGCTTTCTATATCAGCGCGAGCCTGTTCGCCAATTTTTTTAATGCGCTCACCCTTGGTACCAATAATAATTTTTTTCTGACCGTCTCGCTCAACTAAGATCAACGCATCGATATAGGTCATTTTTCCTTCAACGCGAAACTGTTCAATTTCTACTGTCACTTGATAAGGCACCTCGGCACCCAACTGCCGAGTGATTTTTTCTCGCACAATTTCAGCCGCCAAAAAGCGTTCGCTTCTGTCAGTAATTTGGTCTTCAGGATAAAGGTGCATCTTCTGCGGGATATAAGTTTGAATTTTAGCTTCAAGCTCATCTAAATTAGTTTTACGTAACGCCGACAAAGGAATAAATTCAGCGGCATTGACCTTGCTGGCAAGAAATTTAAGATGCGGTAAAAGAGCGTCTTTATCCTCGATCATATCTACTTTATTGACCGCTACGATAACCGGTACCTGATTGTTAGATAAGTACTTGGCGACATATTCATCCGCTTCACTCCATTCAAACCGATCAACCACAAAGATAACTAAATCCACATCCGCAATCACACTGGCTGCAGAGCGGTTCATTACTCGATTGATCGCACGCTCCTGATTGGTATGAATCCCTGGAGTATCAACAAAGATTACCTGTATATTATCTTTTGTTTTTATACCTAATAAGGTGTGGCGTGTTGTTTGTGGTTTGCGCGATGTTATACAGAGTTTTTGACCCAGTATGTGATTGAGCAAAGTAGATTTGCCAACATTAGGACGACCAACGATCGCCACATAGCCGCAGTAAGTTTGCTCTGTGGTCACTTATTTTTCTCCAATTCATTTAATAGTTGCTCAGCAACCATCTGTTCTGCACGACGGCGACTACTGGCTGTAGCAGTCATTTCTTGCCCGACTGCGTCAATCTTACAGCTAACCGTAAACAATCGACTGTGCGCTTCACCACCTGTCTCCACTAGCTTATAGTCCGGCAAAGCTTTACCGCGTTGCTGCAACCACTCTTGAAGTGTTGTTTTTGAGTCCTTGAGCGGCTGCACTTCTAGAGCACTGTCAAACAACGACTTAAACCAATCATAAATGCGGTCTTTAGCGGCGTCTATTCCTTGGTCTAGGTAAACTGCACCCAATAATGCTTCTACTGTATCACCAAGAATCGAATCACGCCGATGTCCACCACTCTTCATTTCACCTGGACCGAGCAAAATATCCGAACCCAACTCCAATTTCTTGGCAACCTCTGCAAGAGACTCACCTCGGACGATATGCGATCGCATCCGACTCAACTCACCCTCTCGGGCCTCAGGGAATTGTTGGTACAAATAATCAGTAACAACCTGCCCTAAAATCGCGTCGCCAAGAAACTCCATTCGCTCATTATTAGTACCCGCAAAACTTCTGTGCGACAGCGCCAGCATGAGCAGGGCGGGATCATCAAACGCATACCCCAATCGGCGCTGAAGTTGCGCAATGTTAGAAGCCAATGTTATGCCTATGATTCATTATCTTAAACCAATTTTCTATGTGGGATGCACACCCCAAGGCCGTTAGTGTAACACCCACAATAGATACTGCTGCAATGAAGTATTGCAACATGATTTTGCTTAAGGTTATATGAGCCAATCGCAATCTAGTCGATTGCCCCTGCTCGAGAGAAGGAAGGAATACTGGCGTAAGAGTCCCAAAACATCCAACGAGCGAATGCTTTACCGACAATTCGCTGTTCTGGCACGGGACCCCACACACGACTGTCGCTTGAATTATCTCTGCTGTCACCCATCATAAAGTAATGCCCTTCAGGCACCAGTGTGGCGAAATTTTGACTGAGTCGCGTAGGCGGCACTCTTTTTTGAATACTGTGCTCAACACCATCGAGGCTTTCAGTCATAACCACTGAGCGAGTTGCGCCTGCCTCAATCTCAGACCTTGTCTGCTTCATTATTTGATCATTAACATAGAGCACACCATCGACAACTTGGACTTTGTCGCCAGGCAGACCCACTAATCTCTTGATGAAATAACGATCCTCATGTGGTGGAAAGAACACAATTACATCGCCACGCTCCGGCGACGAAACATCAAATAACTTTGTTCTGATTACCGGTAAACGGACACCATAGTTCCACTTGCTGACCAAGATAAAATCCCCAACTTTAAGGGTTGGAACCATTGATCTGGAGGGAATTTGAAAGGGCTCAATAATAAAAGAGCGTAAAATTAAAACGAAACCTAATACCGGCGCTAAGGATGCAAAGAACTCAATAATGCCGTCTTCTTTCTTAGTCAAAAACCGATTAATTAGCCAAAAGCACCCGGTAGCTAAAAATGCTATTGTTAGAATTAATTCGAAATTAAAATCCATCTTTACTCGCCCTTTTCCGACAGCCAAGGTCGGTGGTTATTAACTTCTCAATACTGCCAAGAATGCATCCTGAGGTATTTCAACATTGCCGACCTGTTTCATGCGCTTCTTACCCGCTTTTTGCTTCTCAAGTAACTTTTTCTTTCGCGACACATCGCCGCCATAGCATTTTGCAGTAACATTTTTGCGTAGCGCCTTCACCGTCGTTCTTGAGACCACACTGCCGCCTATCGCTGCTTGAATGGCCACGTCAAACATCTGGCGTGGAATCAGTTCCTTCATCTTTTCCGCTAAATTTCGACCTTTTTGGATCGAGTAATCCCGGTGGGTAATTGCTGCCAAGGCATCAACTCGATCACCGTTGATTAAAATATCAAGTTTGACTAACGACGCCTTTTCAAAGCGCACGAAATTATAATCAAGTGAAGCGAAGCCACGACTAACAGACTTCAAACGATCGAAGAAGTCCATCACTACCTCACTCATCGGCAGTTCATAGCGAATAGCGACTTGGCCACCGACAAATTGCATATCTTTTTGGACACCTCGCTTTTCCACGCAGAGAGTAATCACATTACCCACATATTCTTTTGGAACCAAAATACTAGCGTCGCAAATAGGCTCACGCATTTCTTCTATCTGACCTGGATCGGGCAGATCTGAGGGATTAGACATATAGAGCGTCTCGCCCTTAGATGTGATTATTTCATAAACTACAGTCGGAGCAGTGGTAATCAGATCTAGGTTATATTCTCGCTCAAGCCGCTCTTGGATAATTTCCATATGTAACATACCAAGAAAACCACATCGAAACCCAAATCCTAGTGCATCAGAACTTTCTGGCTCGTAGAACAAGGACGCATCATTCACCGCCAATTTACTTAGCGCCTCACGGAATTCCTCAAAATCGTCAGAATCAATGGGGAACATCCCGGCATAAACTTGCGGTTTAATACGCTGGAACCCGGGTAATGAATCAACACCTGATGTACTCAAATGGGTGACCGTATCACCTACCGGCGCACCAAGAATATCCTTAATGCCTGCTACCATAAAACCAACTTCGCCGGCCCTTAAAACTCCGGTTTCTTTTCGCTTTGGTGTAAACACACCAACACTGTCTACCACGTGGGACTTGCCGATTGATTTAGCCACAATCTTATTTTTGACTTGGAGTGTTCCCTGCATGACTCGCACCAAAGACACGACGCCTAAATAGTTATCGAACCAAGAGTCAATAATCAGTGCCTGCAATGGAGCGTCAACATCACCGATTGGCGGCGGTACTTTTTTGACCAGTTCTTCGAGTATTTCATTAATACCCTCGCCCGTTTTGGCACTACAGCGAACAGCCTCATCAGCCTCAATACCAATAATATTTTCAATCTCATTAATCACTTTTTCAGGCTCTGCCTGAGGTAAATCCATTTTATTGAGGACTGGAATCACCTCGAGACCTTGAGCAATCGCGGTATAGCAATTTGCTACGGACTGAGCTTCAACACCCTGCGCAGCATCAACAATTAGCAGTGCCCCTTCACAGGCTGCAAGCGAACGAGAAACCTCATAGGAGAAGTCAACATGCCCTGGAGTATCAATAAAATTTAATTGGTAAATTTTCCCGTCGGCAGCCACATAAGGTAGCGTAACGCTCTGTGCTTTAATAGTAATGCCACGCTCACGCTCAATATCCATTGAGTCCAAGACTTGGTCCGCCATCTCTCGCTCACTGAGCCCACCACAAATTTGGATAAAACGATCAGCGATCGTGGACTTACCATGATCGATATGGGCTATGATTGAGAAGTTTCTAATATGACTAAGGTCAGACAAAAGATTTTTACTACCGTTCGAATAAGCGGGCGCAGTCTAGCCTATTTGCACTCCAGACGCTATCAGCGCTTACTTCAAATTACATTGAAAAAGCGCTAATAACTCAGTTTACTGATTAATTTGAATCGTTCTGAAAATAGCCTGCCCTTGGCGGTAAAACCTAATGGCTACCGGCGTATTGACAGGAAGCTCAACGACGACCGATTGATACTCATCAAGATCATCAATTCGGCTATAACCGAGTTGAACAATAATATCATCAACTCTTAAACCCGCGACATCTGCCGGTGAATCCGCCATGACTTCAGACACCCCCACACCACCGCGCAACCGCAGAGAGCGAAGCTGACTTTTTTCAGCGGCTACCGCAGAAATTCCAAGCCGATCAGAATCATCATCAAGACCCGCTAGCACATTATCATCACCTTCAAGCGCCCCTACCTTAACCGTGAGGCTTTTACGCTTCCCTTCTCGATAAACGACTATTTTTGTCTTTGTGTCTGGTTCGATCAGCCCCACAATATGCGGCAGATCGCCTGAACGTAAGATCGATTGGCCGTCAACGCTCACAATGATATCACCCGGAAGAATTCCTCCATCATCTGCCGCACTGCCCGACATCACAGAATTTATAGCTGCTCCCATTGGGCTCGGCAACCCCATCGCTTCAGCCAAGCTTTTGTTGACATCACTAATACCTACCCCTAAAAATCCACGCTTAACCTTGCCGTTCTCTCGTAATTGAGCAACAACATTAGTGGCTATACTCACCGGAATCGAAAACGACAAGCCCACCGAGCCACCCGTGGGAGAATAAATCTGAGAGTTGATGCCAACCACTTGACCGTCCAGATTGAAAAGAGGGCCACCAGAGTTACCTCTATTAATCGCCACATCTGTTTGAATAAAAGGCACATAGTTTTCGCCTTGCTCAGTGGGAAGACTCCGCCCAATAGCGCTAATAATACCGGCCGTTACCGAATAATCGAGTCCAAAGGGCGAGCCAATTGCCAGCACCCAAGCCCCCACTTTGATCGAGTCGGAATCTGCAAATTCAAGACTCGGTAAATTATCAGCCTCAATTTTAAGTAGCGCTAAGTCTGAGCGTCTGTCTGAGCCCACAACGGTAGCGGTATATTCACTGCGATCTGCAAACTGAACCTGAATTTCTTCAGCTTGATCCACTACATGATGGTTGGTCAAAATATAACCATCAGGAGACACTACAAATCCAGACCCCATGGTTCGCGATGGCCGAACTGGCCGCTGACGCTTCTCAAGTAACTCTCGAAAAATCTCCGGCATCTGTCCTTGTATTCGCGGCTGCTCACCCTTAGGGGCCGCCTTGCTAACTGTGTTAATCTTAACAACCGCAGGCGCCGCTTCTTCGACTAGCAAAGTAAAGTCAGGCAAGCTCGCATAGGCATTGGTATTACAGAAAGCCAACAAACAGACAGTAAAAATTACTTTTTTAAGCATAGAACACTCCAACAAAATTTTACCTCTCACTTAGCTGGCGCCCACAAGAACCCCGGGGATATTGCCAACATCGTACAAAATAGGATTACTTTCACTTTCATCCTGACTCTTTTGACTACGCACCCGGACAAAAATTCCACCGCTTATCAGCCCAAACGCAGCACCCATAATGCTCATCAAATCTAGCGCGACACTCTTATCAAAAGAGCCCATCGTCCAGGCGCCTGTTAAAGAGCCTAATAGCGGCACTAGGTAAACAAACAAAGAACCTTTGACCACCACATGATCGGGTATCGCGATGGTCACGGACTGACCTAGAGCAACCTCATTGATGTTGAATTCGCCCATGAGGGCTCTAATCCGAACAGAGTTCCCAGTGAGTTTTGAGAGCACAGAATGACCGCAACCTGGCTGCGCTGCGCAGCTATCACACGCAGTCTTTTGAATCGTTTCCACCATCACGCTGCTATTTGCTTTGCCAACAACAATTCCTGTTTCAAAAATCATCAAGTCACCATGCTGGAGTTACGGGAGTTGAGGCTGTTTAGATGAGTGGCCCACCGATTGAGTAATTTTTTTGGCGCTATTAACAGGAATTTCACCAACAACCGAAACCGTAAATTCATCACCTTTATATTTTAGTTTCGTACTAACCGCTATCGTCGCACCTTGGTTGAAGGTAAAAGGAGGGATTTTTTTGCTCGTTTGCACAGATTCTATGAACACGGTAAAAGCCGATAATCCATCAGAAAAGCTCATAATACTCTGCCCAGTTAATGGCTCTTTTTCAGAGTCCGTCAAGAAAAACTCGGGAGGAACCCACCCAACAGTCCAGTCTTCTGAAGTTTGCTGCGCAGACTCCATGGTACAAGCATCTTCGACATTAATCCCCGAATCATCGACAGACATCGAATCTAGATCACCTCCCACTTGAATTTCAACAAACTGAAATCGTTCTAACGGTTTTCCAGCCTGATCCAATATCACCGACATCAACATAAGATTAGATTGATTATCAATGGCCACAAAGTAAGGTAGACGAAAATTATCTTTAGGCCTTAGCAAAAAACTCGTAGCCTCGCGACCAGCCACTCGAGACTGCCCCCTTATTTCGAAAGAATAGGATGCGCTGAGGCGTTTGAAGCTACTACTATTCAACGTGGATAACACGCCAGTTTCTGCGACTTGCGCGCGCCCCAAACCACAATTTTCATCGATTCTTCGCCATGAAAACTGGCCTGCAGGACCATCCAGGTGGATGATTTGCTCAAAGATGTTATTTTCTCGAATGAGATGAAGCATTTTGGACGTTTTTAAACGTCCTGCCTTTTCATAAGTCACCAGACCAGAATAGTTCAAGGTTTTTGACGCCTCAATCATACCTTTAACTAACTCATCGGCTTCTCTGTTTTGCTGCGCCAAGGTTGGTACAGAAATAAAAATGGCGGTCATAAAAACCGCCATTTTGAATATTCTCTTACTGAAAAAATGCGTCACGGCTAATAGCTATTCCTGATCAGTTATCGTTGTTCGTGTTTCCATCCGAGCATAGGGTAACATTCCTTGACTACGAACATAGGGCGCCTTCGAAGAATGTTTAGCCAAAACATAAGCAAGGTAAGCACGAGCGTCCTGCTCTGAGTAAGTATTTTTCTCGACACTATCTGCACTAACAGTTCGCACCTGCAACTCCTCTGATAACGCCCATCCTGCAGGGAACTGGTTAACTGGACCAACCAAACCTTCTACTGATGTTTCATCGACATAAGCAAAACCAGCCGTATCATCAGGTAACCCAGCTGATTGGTTGAACTGCTGGACACCCAAAACTGCGACCAAGGCCACTGATGCTGCGATAGCAAAGCGGCCTGACGAACTAAGTATTTTCACCAACGGATTTACTTTGAAAACGGTTTCGTCACCAATCGCACGGGCAATATCGGCAGAGTAGTCAATCCTAAAGACCGCTTCGCCTTTCATAACCGAGGACACGCTGTGATATCGCCGCCATTTGTCACGCATCAGCATAGCATTTTGGCTATCTTCCAAGGCTAATTCCTTCAGTACCCTACGAGTATCCAAATCACTGGTCTCTCCATCCATTAACGCGGACAAAGACTCTCCTAGTTGTTCATCGTATTGACCCATCTTCATGCCTCTCAAATTGACAACTCTTCAATATACCCACTCTATGACCGAACCTTATCAAAAAGGTTCACCAAAAAACTATTCAGTATTTACTAATTTTAAAACATGCGCGTCAATCGCCTCTCTCGCTCGAAAAATACGCGACCGGATAGTTCCTACAGGACAATCCATTATTTCGGAAATCCCCTCATAACTGAGGCCTTCATACTCTCTCAAGGTTACTGCTGTCCTGAGATCCTCGGGTAAATCTGCTATTGCCTTGACAATAACGGCCTCCAGTTCGTCTCTGAAGAGATTATTCTCTGGAGTACCTAAATCTTTCAAATAATCACTCCCTGAGTAATACTCGGCATCAGCCACATCAACATCTGAGGCTGGCGGACGCCGACTTCGTGATACTAAATAATTTTTGGCCGTATTTACGGCGATACGATACAACCAAGTGTAAAACTGACTGTCGCCACGAAAATTAGGTATCGCTCGATACGCCTTTATAAACGACTCCTGAACGACATCAGCCACCTCATCAGTATCGCGAACAAATCTACCCACGATCGAATGTACCTTTTGCTGATACTTCAGCACTAATAGGTCAAAAGCTCTTTTGTCGCCTTTCTGTACTCTAACCACCAACTGTTCATCCGATGGCTGCGCTTTTTTTTCGACCATTCTGTAATCCGTTTCTGTAACTCTTGAGTAAACCTGATGAAGCGAATAAAGCAAGTCATCCGCCGGCGTATAAATACAGACCGTCAAGGGCGCTTTAAGTTCGCTTGATCTAAAATCTTATATTATCATGGCCGACCAGATCTGTGTGGCATAGCAATGAAGCAAAATTATCTTTATGACGTTCTTATTATTGGCAGTGGTGCTGCTGGACTTACCAGTGCTCTGCAGCTGGACAAGCATTTGCGGGTAGCTCTGATCAGTAAGGTTTCTCTGCAAGGTGGAGCATCCTGGCTGGCGCAGGGCGGTATCGCGGCAGTATTTGACGAAAACGATAGCGCTGATGCTCACGTTGCCGACACTCTCATTGCCGGGGCCGGGTTGTGTCATGAAGATTCTGTACGCTTTGTCGTTGAGAATGGTCCTGATGCGGTGAGATGGCTGATCGAACAAGGGGTTGCCTTTACTCGAGAAAATGATCAGCAGAATTATCATCTCACACAAGAAGGTGGTCACAGTCATCGTCGTATTCTTCACACGGCAGATGCGACAGGGAAAGAAGTCACCGGCACACTTGTAGAACAGGTTGTTGCCGCGGAAAATATTGATATTTTCGAGCAACACTGCGCGGTCGATCTAGTCACTCAAGCGGATACTAATTCACGCAAAATTCGTTGTACTGGGGCCTATCTATTAGACATTAAGACCTCTGTCATCTCGCTGTTTCACGCCAAAAGTGTGATTCTCGCCTCTGGTGGTGCCAGCAAAGCTTATCTCTATACTAGTAATCCAGATGGTGCCAGTGGTGACGGTATAGCCATGGCATGGCGCAAAGGTTGCCGAGTGGCCAACTTAGAGTTTAATCAATTTCATCCGACATGTTTGTACCATCCCAAGGCTAAGTCGTTTCTTATCACCGAAGCACTGAGAGGCGAAGGTGCTATATTGCGCCTACCTGATGGCAGTACTTTTATGGGTAATTTTCATCCTGATGCAGAGCTTGCCCCTCGAGACGTTGTAGCTCGAGCAATCGATCACGAAATGAAAAGACTGGGAAGTGATTGCTTGTATCTTGATATCAGTCACAAATCAGCGGACTTTATAATCGAACACTTCCCTACGGTGTATGAGCAATGTCTCAGCTTTGGTATCGACATAACAACTGATCCAATTCCTGTTGTCCCGGCGGCGCACTACACTTGTGGCGGAATAATGGTATCAAGTGACGGACAAACCGATTTACTAAATTTATATGCGATAGGCGAAAATGCCTTTACAGGATTGCATGGCGCTAATCGTATGGCGAGTAATTCGCTACTCGAGTGCTTAGTTTATGCTCAAAGCGCCGCACGAAAAATCAATGAAGGTATCGCACAAATTACCCAACCTGATTTTATTCCTGAATGGGATGAATCGCGAGTCAGCTCCTCTGATGAGGATGTTGTGATCTCGCATAATTGGGACGAGTTACGGCGCTTTATGTGGGACTATGTCGGCATTGTGCGCACAGATAAGCGACTTCAGAGGGCACAGCATCGTATCAAGCTGCTGCAAAATGAAATACAAGAATATTACAGTAACTGCAAGGTTACCCGTGACCTACTTGAGCTACGTAATCTAGCCACAGTGTCCGAACTCATTATCCGTTGTGCAATGCAACGAAAAGAGAGCCGCGGCTTGCACTTTACGCTGGACTATCCCGAACTCGCGCCCATTGCGCGTGACACTGTGATGGTGCCAATTAACTATGCAGGACAAGATGTTATTGTCAATCGTCGTTCACCTTAACGGCTGAAAAGCTAATAGTGGCTGCGGGCCAATAAAAGCACCCTCAACCTATGATGATCAGCTGTCGTCATAACATCTCGGGGAATTACCCGCTTAATGACTGATTTCTGTGGCGTTTCGAAGTAAATGATGACCAGTCGCGCCGTTACAAATTGATCGGACTTTAACCGCAGTTCTTGCCATCCCTGAGGCCCACTTAACCGCCAACTGTTATTGTCAGGATTAAATAGTAGTGTCTGATGCTGTTTATTACCCCAAAGAGTAATAATGCGCACCAGTAAAAGCATAACACCGCAAATTGCGATTACTTTAGGCCAAAATAATATCGGAAGAACAACCAGCAAAATAAAAACAGCCAACACCAATATTAAGCTCGCATAGAACTGTACTTTGGATGGTTTAAGAAGAAACCTTTGATAACTTTTTGCGACTTTCACGGATTATTTGCAATATCCTTTGCATGTTAGGGTCGGCTGGCTGCTCGCGCTGCATGAACCACATAAACAACGTCTGATCTTCGCACTCCAATAAAACTTCAAAACGAAGCTGATCGTCCTCTGTCAGTGAATCATAGACATTTTCTACGAAGGGAGAGAGAATAAGGTCGAGCTCTAACATACCGCGGCGGCTCGCCCATACTAGACGGTTTTTATTCATAATTTATTATTCAGTCAATAAAAGCGGTATTATAAGAGACAATTAACAATAAACCTACAGAGTCATTCAAACCTATGGACTGGCAACATTTTTTCCCGACCTACTCGGTTACTATAGACAACAGCAATCAGTCTGTGATCACATCTTTTGGTGAATCACCAACCGACTATCCATCCCTAAATAATAAAAACGTAGTTAGCATTAATCATCGAGGGTTTATAAAACTGTCTGGCCCTGACAGCGAGAAATTTTTGCAAGGTCAGGTAACCTGCGACTTAACCATGCTAGACAGCCAGTCGTCACTCAATGGCGCTCACCTCACACCCAAAGGCAGAATAATATTCTTATTCAGTATCCATCGAGATAGCCAAGGTGACCTGCTATTGGAAACCAATCCATCGGTTATTGAGTTGGCTATGGCTAGTTTCAAAAAATACTCAGTGTTTTTTAAGACTGAGATTACCGAGGTGACTAATCAATTTGTCAGTGTTCTTATATCTGGACCAAACGCGACGACCATCACCAACAAAATTAACCCCGACACCAGCCGACTCATGGGCATTGAGACATACTCCCTAAGTATGCGCACTGAACAAACTCAGGCTTGTCTCAACAATATCTCTGGCGAGCTAACACCTGCAGGCCAGGGCTATAGTGATTTATTACGAATCCGTAGCGGTAGCGCAGATGTCACCGCAGAGTCTTCTGATAATTTTATAGTGCAAATGATTAACCTTGATGCCCAACACTACATCAGCTTCAAAAAAGGCTGCTATACCGGTCAAGAAATTGTCGCGCGGGCACATTATCGGGGCACTATAAAACGTCGGATGTATATACTTAAACTAGCAACGTCAATCCTACCGGCAATCGGTGAGGGGCTCATAAACAGCGAAGGTAAAGTCATTGGCAATGTTACCAATGTGGCACGTGCGAGTGACAAAACTATTGAAATACTCGCAGTTTTAGCCATTAAATCCGCCGATTGTACTCAAGTAAGATTTGCTGATATGGGTTTAATTGACCTCACTCAACGGCCGCTACCCTATGAGATTTTAGAACGCTCGTGAGCGAAATTTTGCTATGGATTATCGGAAACCAAGAGATCCTTATTACTATCGGCTTAGTATCAGCGGTAGTCTTTTTTGCTAGCTTAGTTTCTCTGCCGTGGCTGGTTGCGATGATTCCTACTGATTACTTTATGTCTAAAAAACGCCAAAGGTCACCTTGGAAAGAAAAATTTCCTGCAATTTGGTTATTCATGTTTATCGGCAAAAATATTATTGGTTATTTAATGCTGTTCGCAGGCGCGCTTATGCTGTTTTTACCCGGCCAAGGCCTCCTCACTATGGTAGCGGGACTATTGATGGTGGATTATCCAGGTAAGTTTTCCTTGGAACGAAGAATTGCCCTTACCCCGTCAATACTGTCAAAGCTAAATTGGTTAAGGAGCAAAGCAAAAAAGCCTCCCTTGCAGACCGAAAAATAAATATCTCACCTAGACCAAATTATTCTCTGAGCGTTTAACCCTACCCCATTCCACTTCATAACCCTCGCAAGGCCGCATTGGAATATTGCGAGCCAATAGCAAACTAATAAGCGCCATAACAGAGCCCATTAAGAACACCAACATAGGTGAAACTAACCATACCAACCCGAACAACACTGGAATAAACACCGCGGCGATATGATTGATGGTAAAGGCAACACCTGCAGTGGATGCCATATCCGCTGGATCAGCGATTTTTTGGAAATAAGTCTTAATAGCAATCGCCAGGGAAAAGAATAAATGATCGGCCACATACAGCGCACCGGCCCAAGCAGCACTATCAACAAATGCGTAGGCCGTGAATACACAAAACAAACCACAATACTCAAAGGTTAGTGCTCGACGCTCACCTATTCGCCCAACAAGGACACCAATGCGACTGGCAAACGCCCAATTAAAAAGATGATTTATCATAAACAGCGCCGCGATATCAGACACGCTATAGCCAAACTTTTCTACCATCAAAAAGCCTGCAAATACCATAAAAATTTGTCGTCTGGCACCACCCATAAACGTCAGTGCGTAGTAAAGCCAATAGCGTTTTCTTAACAACAGATGTTTACGTTGCGGGATGACGCTTGTAAACGTCGGGAAGCCTAACCACATAAATAGTGTCAGAATGAAGCAACTTCCGCCAGCCACAAAATAAATAGTCTCATAACTCAGGGAAAGATACCCCTGACCCAACCACAAAAAACTATAAACCACCAACGATGCAACCGAGCTTACCGCAATTAACTTACCCAACACTGCTGGCGCCTCATCAATACTTAACCACTGGAGCGACAGTGACTGCTTCACAGTCTCGTAATAATGAAATCCCACTGACATAACGAATGTCGTTAAGTAAAGTCCGGCTTCGGAGGGGAAATAGCCACTTAAAGCAACGCCAATACCCAATACGGCCAATGAGATATAGGCGAATATTTGCTCTCTAATCAACAGTAATACGAACACCGTTGTGAACGCTAAGAAACCAGGGATTTCACGAATACTTTGCAAAATTCCAATTTCTTTACCGGTAAAATCCGCTCGCTCAACTACAAAATTATTAAGTAGGGCCATCCATGTGGCAAAGGCCAAGGTCATTGCAATCGTCATTACGATCAATAAATTTTTCGGTGTTTGCCATGCGTGTTCTTTCACTAAATAAGGACTCCTTGCTAAAGTTCAAATGCAATCTGTGGTTGTTCATCTATCAACTGTGGAAGCCGCCAGTCGATAGGATGACGATTTTTAGTACCAAGATATCTATTGGCTAAAGAAAAATGCTGGCAACCAAAAAAACCTCGATAAGCAGATAATGGAGAGGGGTGCGGTGCACACAATACCAGATGATTTGAGGCGTCAATCAGCGTGGCCTTTTTCTGGGCATAACTTCCCCAAAGCATAAATACGACAGACTGGCATTGAGCACTAATAATTTTAATGACTGTGTCTGTGAAATCCTCCCAACCCTGCCCCGCATGAGCCCCCGGACTAGAATCCTCAACACTTAATACCGTATTTAACAAAAACACGCCCTGTTCCGCCCAAGACTGCAAATAGCCATGATTAGCCGATGGAATCTTTAAATCAGATTCCAGCTCAGAAAAAATATTACGTAGTGACGGCGGTATTTTATGACCCGCGGTAACCGAAAAACACAGCCCATTTGCTTGAACTGGCCCATGGTAAGGGTCCTGACCAATTATCACCACCTTTACACGCTCTAAATCGGTGTGATGAAATGCCGAAAAAATTTGTTCGCTAGGGGGATAGATAATCTTTCCTGACTCATCTTGTTGTTGCAAATACTCATTTAAACTTAGCCAATACGGCTTTTTTAATTCATCATCAAGTGCGTTTAACCAGTTCGGTGGTAACTGTTTTTTCGCCTGATCAGTAATATTCATTTAATGAATGCTTCCAAGAATTTTATCGGGCAACAAGGGTGATAAAGCATCGCCCATTACAATAGAGGGAGTAACACTCTTAATCCCCCATTTCTTCCATTCGTCTAACCGTGAATTTTCTATTACGCAGATCCGCAATAATTTCATCAATATGTTCTGGGCCACGTGTCTCGACTACCGCATCAATTTTCGCCAGCTTTGCCGGCACATCAAAAAATAATCGCTGATGGTAGATCTCGATAATATTTCCGCCACACCGACCAATTGACTCCGTAATGGCTGCGAGCATACCGGGTTCATCTGAGATGTCTATGCGCAGACGCGCAATCCGCCCGTCAATCGCCATGTTACGGTTCAGAATAGATGACAACAATCGCGGGTCAATATTTCCACCGCATATCACCACGCCCACTTTTAGGCCCTTAAAAAGCTGTGGATGCGCATATATCGCTGCTATTCCAGCGGCTCCAGCTCCTTCGGCAACAATACGCTGTTGCTCAACTAACCCACTAACTGCCCACTCTAAGTGCTTTTCGTTAACCAACACAATTTCATCCACTAGAGCCTGGACCACTGGCAAAGTCACCCCACCCGGCTTCTTCACGGCAATACCCTCGGCCAGAGTTTCTCCGCCACAGACAATATCCCTGCCCAACATTGCTGCATGCATAGAGGGATAGGCCTCCGTCTGAACGCCGATAATACGTATGTCAGGACGCATTTCTTTAGCAATAGTGGCTATCCCACCGACAAGACCGCCTCCCCCTATGGGTACCACCAGAACATCGAGGTCCGGTTGATCGATCAGCATTTCAAGACCTACTGTACCCTGCCCTATCATCACTTCATTATTATCATAAGGATGGATTAGCGTTAGACCACGGCTATCGATCAAGGCCTGAACTTTGCTCTCACAATCATTCAAATTACGGCCTTCAAGTACCACCTCCGCACCGTAGGCACGTGTACGTGCGATCTTGGCAAAGGGCGTTTGGCTGGGCATAACAATCACCGCTGGAATACCCATTTGACCCGCGTGATAGGCGACAGCCTGGGCATGGTTCCCAGCGGACATGGCAATAACCCCTGCACTTCTCTGTTCGTCAGAAAGACTCTGCATCGCAATAAAAGCGCCTCGAGCTTTGAACGAAGACGTGTACTGCAAACACTCTAACTTGACATAAATGTTACAGCCAAGCTGCTGCGACAGAAGCGGAGAAACAACCATTGGTGTGCGCAGCACATGCCCCTCTAACTGTGCGGCAGCATTGCGCACGTCTTGTCCCGAAATACTCATCATCGCCTCATAAAAATAAATCTATACCTTCAGCGATCGATGATGACGAATTAGGTTTATTACCGCAACTAGGATCTGAAAGAATGGCGTTAATCGGACACTAAGGAGGGTTTTGGGAGAATAATTATTGATTGCTCCAAAATACTACCGCTATTAGCGGCCAACCCAAGGCTAAAACCAAGTATCTAGTAACTACTATTTACCAATAAAAATAGTCGCTTTTAGATCAAAGCTGTCACCGCCTTACTCATCAAGTGCTATTATGCGCACCGAATGGAACCTATCTCTACTTTAAATATTTGGCGCCTAACCTGGCCAACCATCATTAGCAATATTGTCTATATGCTAATGATGGTCGCGTTTCTTAAAGTAGCCGGTACTTTTGGTACTGATGCCGTGGCCGCAGTCACCACTGGTCAGCGTCTATACTTTATTTTGCATGCGGTAATGATGGGGCTCTGCGCTGGCACCACCGCGGTGGTCGGTAAGTACTGGGGAGGCAATAATAAGATCTTAGCGGGCCGTTTCGCGGCACTGTCAGTATTTTTGTTCTTCATAGACGGTCTACTGCTTGCTTGGCTCGCAATCCCATTTCGAGAGCAGTTAGTAGGTATTTTTGGCCTTTCCGAAGGCGCGCATCTTTTAGCGATAGACTTTGTACTTTGGACTGCGGTCTTCGCTCCAGCAATGTTAACCACACTTGTTTTTAATATGGCCTTTCGTGCTACTGGTGACAGCACCACACCGCTTTGGAGTGCTATTGTTGGCGTCACTTTAAGCCTCGCGCTCGGAATTGCCATGACCTTTGGCTGGGTTGGTTTGGAGGCAAGAGGTGTCTCTGGTCTCGCTATTGGTGGCGGCATAGCAATGACCATCACTATTATCATATTTTTATTGATTTGGATTTTCGGTGGTTTCCGTTTTAAGCCCACCAATCCATTACCCGATTTAGTCAGTAACGGAAAAGTACTTCTCAATATTGGTCTCCCAGCCGCTTTCGAACAAGCTTTTTTCCAGGGTGGACTGCTAATATTCATGGTGTTTTTGGCCGGCTATGGAAGCGCGCCATTTGCCGCTTACGGTATTGGTTTGTCAATTTTAGGTATTGTGATTGTCGTTGCCTTCAGCTTCTCCATTTCTAGCGCCACACTGGTTAGTCAGCATTTAGGTGCCGGCGATCTAGCAGGAGCCTATCAAGCCGGCTGGAAAACCATGCGCACTAGTCTATACATAATGATTACAGGTGGCATGCTAATGTCCTGGTTCGCCGAGGAAATAGCGCGCTTTATGATTGATGATCCACAGGTCATTTTTCATATGGTTCAGTTCACCTATATTCTTAGTGCCTGCCTACCTATGATAGCCATTGAATTTACTATGGCCGGCGCACTCAGAGGCGCCGGGGATACACGTTATCCAATGATGGTGACGGTATTTAGTATTCTACTAACACGCATAATGGCACCATGGGTATTGGTGAGTATAGGTGCAGACGTAGTTTGGCTATATGCGACCTCGCTTGTTGATTTCTCGATTAAATCTAGTCTAAATATGCGACGCTTTCGTAAGAAAGGCTGGTTCAAAGGTCATCAACACATCATAGTAGGATAATTATGGACACCCATTTAAGCAGCCAGCATCCCGACGCCTATAATCGCCAAATAGCCTACTGGCTGATAATCTGTGCCGCGGTTATTTTTGGGATGATTCTGCTTGGGGGTGTCACCAGACTGACTGATTCAGGTCTCTCTATGGTCGACTGGAAACCTATTAAAGGGGTAATCCCACCGATTACACAAGCCGACTGGCAGGCGATGTTTTTAAAGTACCAGCAGTTTCCTGAATATCAAAAAACCAACTTTACGATGACACTGGAACAGTTCAAACCGATCTTTATGTACGAGTATTTGCATCGTATGTTAGGACGTTTTATTGGCATCATTTTTGTTCTGCCCTTTTTGTTCTTCTATTTTACCAAACGCATAAAGCCGGGTCTTAGCCCTCGATTGTTGGTCATGCTAGTGCTTGGTGGAAGCCAGGGGCTCTTAGGCTGGTACATGGTTAAAAGTGGCTTGGTTGATAACCCGCATGTTAGTCAGTATCGACTTACTGCTCACCTCGGCATGGCAGTGTTCATTTACGGCTTCATTTTCTGGACAGTGCTTGACCTGATGGCGCCGGTATCTGCGCAACCGAAGCACCTAAAACGCTTTGCCTACTCTTTGAGTGGACTGATATTTTTAATGATATTGTCTGGTGGTCTAGTCGCAGGAACTCGCGCAGGGATACCGTACCCAACCTGGCCACTCATGGGTGATAGCTTTATTCCGCCCGGATTGTACAGCTTGCAGCCGATGTGGCTATCGGCGTTCGAAGACATGCTAACTATTCAGTTTAACCACCGAATGTTCGCTTACTTAATTGTCGGTCTGGTGTGCACTTTTGCCTACAAAGCACTCAAGTCTGATTTACAAGGACCTTTGAAAATGGGTATCTATTGCTTTATTGGCTTGTTGTTTTTACAGGTCAGCTTAGGCATTAGCACTCTCATTTTTTATATTCCAGTGCCCGTCGCAGCCGCTCACCAAGTATGTGCAGTCGCGCTGCTTAGTGCATCTCTGTTTGTTAGTCATTCGTTCACTCGTCAATCTATATCGACAAGATCCTGATAACGAATAGGCGGAGGACTGGAGTCGCACTGTTGCGAATTAAGAGTCTCATTTATTGAACAACCTAGGAAATTAACCATGCGCATCGTACTTATTTTACTAATGGCTCTGCTCGCAGCACCTAGTTGGGCTGACAACAAAACTGATCCCTCTGGGCTATGGAACACTTTTGATGATGATGGAAATCTCGAATCTACAGTTGAGGTGCGCGTCGAAGAAGGTAAGTTATATGGCAACATCATCAAACTCCATAATGCTCCGGAAGAAAATCCTGTTTGCATTGAGTGTAAAGGAGACCTAAAGGGTAAACCGGTTATCGGCATGCAAGTCATTAACGGACTTAGTCTGAAAAATGACATTTGGCAAAAAGGTACGGTTTTTGACCCCAAAACCGGAGACTCTTTTAAGGGCAAAGTATGGCTAGAGAACGAAACGCTTTTTGTTCGTGGTCACCTTGGGTTTTTCTATCAAACTAAAAACTGGCTTAGACTATCAAGTTAGGCCATCTAATCAGTGCAACTGACTCATTAGTATTGCATTTATTTTATATGGAACTATATTCTAAGTCCTAGAGAATAATTAAAGAGCGGGCTAATGAATTTAGATTTTTCAGATGATCAAAAATTGCTTCAGTCTGAAGCGCAAAAATTTCTACAGAAAGAGCAATCGTTGCAAAGAAGTCGAGACGTTCTGGATGGTGAGCAAGCTTTGGATACGGACCTTTGGCAGCAAATAATTGCCATGGGCTGGACCGGTATTAGAATCCCCGAGCAATATGATGGTTTAGGTCTAGGTCATCTCGAGCTTTGCGTTGTTGCCGAGGAGCTTGGTAGATGTCTTGCGCCCGTGCCCTTCTCATCATCGGTATATCTTTTTACCGAAGCTATTATCAAGTTCGCTAGCGACGCAATAAAACAAGATTTACTACCAAAGTTGGTAAGTGGTGAATGTGTTGGTACGCTGGCCATCACCGAGCAGCTGCTAGCGCCCACCGAACATAATATAAATACACAAGTTGCCAATAATAAAGTCTCAGGTACTAAAATTGCTGTTCCAGACGCTGGCATAGCTACCCATTCCATTGTCATCTGCAAGGGCGTAAAAGGTATTGATTTGCGGTTGGTTGAGCTTACTGATCATTGTAATGTCCAAAAACAAGACACTATCGACGATAGTCGGGGCCATTTTTCAATTGGCCTTGATAATGTAGATAGCCTCTTGGTCGGTGGTGAAGGAGAAGGCTGGGAACTATTACAAAACCTACTAGATCAAGCGGCGGTCATGTTCAGTTTTGAACAAATAGGTGGAGCCCAAGCGACACTTGATATGGCCACAAGTTATGCGCAACAGCGATTTGCGTTTGGCCGCGCCATTGGCTCGTATCAGGCGATTAAGCACAAGCTTGCAGACATGTACATCAAGTTAACCCTCGCCAAATCAAATAGCTACTATGGTGCATGGGCACTTTCCACCGATTCAGTCGAGCTCAACGTAGCGGCTGCTACCGCCAGAGTTAGCGCCACACAAGCGTTTAATTATTGTTCGCAAGAGAACATACAAACTCACGGCGGCAATGGCTTCACGTGGGAGTATGATTGCCATCTTTTCTATCGGCGCGCTAAGTTACTCTCTTTAAATGTCGGTTCCCTTGCCACGTGGAAGGAAAAACTCATCCTTGGGTTAGAAAAAACTCAGACTGCTAACGTTAAACAAGGGGTCTAATATGAATTTTAATGACAGTGAACAGCAAGCCCAATTTAGAACTAAATGCAGTACTTGGTTACACGATAACGCACAACGCAAGACACAGGCTGGTAGTGATAATCCTCACGGCAAAAGGGATTCATCGGAATTTTTAAATGCGGCACGAAGTTGGCAAAAGAAAAAGTTCGACGCTGGCTGGGCAATGCTGCATTGGCCGAAGATTTATGGTGGATTAGAGGCATCACCGCTGGAAAGAATCATTTGGGGCCAAGAAGAAGCGAAGTTCGATGTGCCCCAAGGTATCTACGAAATTGGCCTCGGTATGGCTGGGCCAGTAATGATGCAATATGCCACTGAACAACAAAAGCAACGCTATCTGCCACCCATGGCCGCCGGTGAAGAAATTTGGTGTCAGCTATTCTCTGAACCCTCAGCAGGGTCTGATGTAGCGGGGCTAAGAAGCAAGGCGGTACAAGACGGTGATGACTGGATTATCAATGGTCAAAAAGTGTGGACCTCAGGGGCACAGTTTTGTGACTACGGCATTATTGTCGTTCGACACGATCCTAATGTCGACAAACACGCCGGAATGACGTTTTTCTTTGTGGATATGAAATCTCCCGGTATTGACATCAAACCGATCAAACAGATTACTGGCGGATCCTCTTTTAATGAGGTGTACTTTAATGATGTGCGTATCCCCGACAGTCAACGTCTCGGTGCGATTGGTGACGGCTGGAGAGTCGCTATAACGACATTAATGAACGAGAGACTTGCTGTAGGTGACGCTAACGGCGTCGATGCCACTGAAGCCTTTGAGTGGGCTCAGGGTCAAGACGATCATGGGCAAGCCCTCATTCAAAATCACGCGGTGCGCGAATCTATTGCTGACTGGTACTGTCAGGCAAGTGGGCTTAAAAATACAAAACTAAGAACCATGTCTGCCCTCTCCAAAGGAGACACACCAGGCCCTGAAGCTTCCATCACCAAGGTAGTCAGTGCCAACAAGCTACAGGCCATTGGTAATTTTGGTATCGATTCTCTAGATATGGCAGGTATGTTAAAAACCGAGCGTGCAGAGGTTCATGATTTCCACAATGCATGGTTGGGATCTGCAGGGCTACGAATTGCCGGTGGCACCGATGAAATCTTAAAAAATATCATTGCAGAACGAGTTCTGGGATTGCCACAAGACCCTCGGGCAGACAAAGGTCTGGCCTTTAAAGACATTCCCTCTGGCAAATAATAAGGTGGTAAGCCCCGTTAGGTAAAAAGGAGTAGGCATACTATGGAAGACTCTCAAGACACTGAATATGCTGGATTTTGGATACGTTGCGGGGCGGCACTGATCGATACACTCTTATTTGCGGTGGTCATTTCAATATCAATGACCCTTATCTACAGTGATGCCTATTGGTTTAATTTTTCTAGTAATGAAACAACATTGGGTTTTTGGGATTTTATTCTCACCCAAGTGGCACCTATTGTAGGCACAATCTAGTTCTGGCGGAGATTTATGGGCACGCCCGGAAAAATAATATTGGGGTTGAAGATAGTCGATGTCGATACTGGTGGCAAGCTAAGTATTGGCCAGGCAATCGGACGGTATGTGGGATATATAATTGCAGTGCTACCTTTGTGCTTAGGTATTTTTTGGGTCGGCATAGATAAGCGGAAACAAGGCTGGCACGACAAGCTAGCGGGCACTGTCGTTATTCGCACCCGAACAACGGACCGGGTTAACTTTACGTCAACAAATACTAACGTCGACTAAGTGGCTAACTAAAGATCAAGGACTATTAGTAATCATCACAGGATGTAACATATGTTTAACACCACTAAAATATGCCCTGCGTGCCATCAAAAGAAAGTGCAAGCCTCAGACAAACTGACTCCCAGTGGCTCTTTTGTGTGGGAAATCTGCCGGGTTATTATTCTCTTTGTCCCAACTATTATAATAGTGAATTGGCCAAAGTTTTTGACCTTAGCTCGCAATACTCAAACAGGCTTTTTCTTAGGCTTTTTATTGCCCCTCTATCTATCTTTAGCGTATAAAAATGCTGTGTACCTGCGGCAGTAAAAAATTTACACATGCCCCGTGTGCAATAGCCACTTTAAAGGACCATCTCTCGAACCTTTTTCTTTTAAAGAGGATTACGCTCGGCTTTATACAGATCGAGATTAGAGGGGTTCTAACGGCAATCGTAAAGCCGTTAAAGATAACCCCTCTAACAGATAGCAATTATTGGTAACTGAGCATTACTCTGGCCGCATGTGAGGAAACAATAAAACATCACGAATAGATGGAGAATCAGTGAGAAGCATGACAAGTCGGTCAATACCTATGCCCTCTCCAGCCGTTGGCGGCATTCCATACTCTAATGCGCGAATATAGTCGGCGTCAAAGTGCATGGCCTCATCATCACCAGCCTCTTTTTCAGCCACTTGCTGTCTAAAGCGGGCTTCTTGATCTTCAGGATCATTAAGCTCAGAAAAACCATTAGCTATTTCACGACCACCGACAAAGAATTCGAAACGGTCGGTCACAAAAGGATCATTATCATTGCGGCGAGCCAAGGGTGACACTTCGGCCGGATACATAGTAATAAAGGTAGGTTGCTCCAACAGGTGCTCAACCGTTTTTTCGAATATTTCAATCTGCACTTTGCCCAGACCCCAGATATCTTTAAGAGGGATATGCAAGTCAGTGGCAATTTTACGCGCACCAGTTTCATCGCTTAGCTGCTCAGCACTAATGCTAGGGTTGTACTGCAAAATAGAATCAAATACCGATAATCTTGTAAACGGCTCGGCAAAGTCGTAATGAGTCTCGCTTTGAACTTCCCCATCCGCATCTTTTACAGTATTGACGACCTTAGTCGAACCCAGCACTTCAGTCGTCATTTTGCGCAGCATATCTTCAGTAAGATCCATTAGATCATTAAAATTAGCATAGGCTTGATAGAATTCGAGCATAGTGAATTCAGGATTATGCCGCGTAGATAGCCCTTCATTTCTGAAGTTGCGGTTAATTTCATAAACACGCTCAAATCCACCAACTACAAGACGCTTGAGGTACAACTCTGGAGCAATACGCAAATACATGTCGATATCGAGGGCGTTGTGGTGCGTCACAAAGGGCCTAGCTACTGCGCCACCGGGTATCACTTGCAACATAGGGGTTTCAACTTCTAAGTAGTCAGCGCCATTGAGGTAACGTCGAATAAAGTCGACCACCTTTGATCGAATACGAAAGGTATTGCGCACATCTGGATTAACAATAAGATCAACATAACGCTGACGATAACGCATTTCTTGGTCAGCAAGACCATGAAACTTATCCGGTAGTGGCCGCAGCGCCTTAGTTAACAGTAAATATTCGTCCATTTGCACATATAAGTCGCCCTTACCTGACTTATGCAGTACACCGGTAATACCCACAATGTCGCCCAAGTCTAATGACTTGGCAAAGGGGCGCGCCTCTTTAGTCACATAAAGTTGAATTTGACCGGAACTGTCTTGCACAACGATAAAAGCACCACGGTTACGAATTACTCGGCCAGCAATACAAACTACCTTACCTAACGCTTCAAGCTGCTCTTTAGATTGGTCACCAAAACCTGTTTGCAGTTGGTTTGCGCTGTGAAGCGGTTGAAACTGGTTAGGAAATGTTGGCCCCTCATGCGTTCGTAGTTCATCAAGTTTTGCACGGCGTTCGGCAATGAGTTTGTTTTCGTCATGTTGATCAGTCATGTATACCCTGTCTATTTTGGTTGTGGGTGTCTTAATTATTGTGGAATTTACAGCCCCGCTTTTAGCGATGCCACAATAAATTGGTCTAATTTTCCGTCTAATACAGCCTGAGTATTACGCGTTTCTATGTTAGTACGCAGGTCTTTAATACGCGCATCATCTAATACGTAGGATCGAATTTGACTACCCCATCCAATATCAGATTTAGTGTCTTCAGTCGCCTGAGCCGCTTCTTGGCGTTTACTGACTTCTAATTCGTAAAGTCTAGCACGCAACATCTGCCAACATTTGTCGCGATTTTGGTGTTGAGATCGCTGGCTCTGGCTTTGCACAACCACACCGGTAGGGGCATGAGTAAGTCGCACCGCAGAGTCCGTTTTGTTAATGTGCTGCCCGCCGGCACCCGATGCCCGGTAGGTATCAGTGCGAACATCAGACGGATCTATATCAATTTCTATATTGTCATCAATTTCTGGGGAGATAAAAACTGCGGCAAAGGATGTGTGCCGTCGGTTTCCTGAATCGAAGGGCGATTTGCGCACCAGACGATGAACACCAATTTCGGTGCGTAACCAGCCAAAAGCATATTCGCCCGTCACTTCAACGGTGGCACTTTTAATGCCAGCAACATCACCTGCTGAACACTCTAGGAGTTCAGCTTTGAAGCCCTTGTCATCTGCCCAACGGAGGTACATTCGCAATAGCATTTCTGCCCAGTCCTGTGCCTCAGTGCCACCAGACCCAGACTGTATTTCTAAAAAGGCACTATTTTCATCCATTGCGCCTGAGAACATGCGCCGAAATTCAAGCTTGGCCAGCTGAGTTTCTAACGCGGCCATTTCTGCTTCAACATCTGCAACGGTATCTTCGTCGTTTTCTTCCACCGCCATGCCTAGCAGTTCACGGGCATCAGACACCCCCGAATCTAGATCTTCAATAGTTTTAACGACAAGCTCCAAAGAAGCGCGCTCGCGACCTAACTCTTGGGCCTGCTCAGGCTTATTCCAAACGTCGGGTTCACCCAGTTCTAGCTCTACTTCTGCGAGACGGTCTTTACGGTTTTCGTAGTCAAAGATACCCCCTCAGCACGTCGGTGCGTGTTTGCAAGTCATCTAAAGCGGTATAAACGGGATTAACTTCCATGGGACTAGTATTACCTTGTGACTGTTGACTGAGCGATTAGCTAAATTGCGTTGGAGAGCATTTTACCTCACCCGAGACAGCACACCAAGAGAAACAACAGAGGTTGATTAACCCGATCCACTAGCGCACCATTGTCACCCAACAATAACAACAAAATAGGGCATGGGGATGTTAAAAAAAATACTAGTTATCATGATTACTTTAGTCGCTTATTTATTGCTGTGGCCGGTCCCTGTTGAACCGGTTAGTTGGTCAGCGCCAGTGGACAAAGGCTTTGTGGGTGACTTTGAGAAAAATACAAAACTGGATGCCATTGAGATTATTAACTTGCCAGATACGCATGGACCAGAAGGTTTGGCATTTCTTGATGACGAGGTGTATGCCGCTACTCGCGAAGGCTGGATTGTGCGCTATGACCAACAAACCGGTGAGCAGGTAAAATGGGTCAATACTGGCGGTAGCCCGCTGGGTATAGTATTTGACGCTGACAATAACTTACTCATAGCGGATGCCTATAAAGGGCTGTTAAAGGTCTCTCCTGCCGGTGATATTTCAGTATTGACTCGCAGCGTGAATGGCACTGACATTGATTATGCCGATGATTTAGATGTCACTGCGGATGGTAAAATTTACTTTAGCGATGCCTCTACCAAATTTGGCGCGCAGTCTAATGGTGGTACCTATGCGGCAAGTCTGCTGGATACCATGGAGCACGGAGGTCACGGCCGTCTGTTAGTGTACGACCCCGCAGATGAGTCCACCAAACTACTGATGGATGGACTTAATTTTGCCAACGGGGTTGCGGTGGATGCTGATAGCCAGTTTGTATTGGTTAATGAAACCGGGTCTTATCGCATTCATAAGTATTGGTTGCAGGGCGACAAAGCCGGTCAGTCAGAAGTGTTGATCGATAACTTGCCAGGGTTCCCCGATAATGTCGTGCGTGGGCGTGATGGGCGCTTTTGGGTAGGACTGGTGTCGCCGCGCAGCAAGCCGCTGGATGATCTGTCCATGTCGCCTTTAGTACGTAAGATTTTTCAGCGCTTTCCGCCTTTTATGCGCCCGCAAGCAGTGCCTTATAGCCATGTTTTTGCTATGACTGGCGACGGTGAGGTACTGGCGTCTTTGCAAGACCCTGAGGGTGAGCACCACACGAATACTGGGGCATTGGAAACAGAGGACTGGCTTTACATAAGTAGTCTACATGCAGATAACTTGGCCAGAATTAGCTGGCTAAATGTTGGCCTTGAGGGTGTTAAATAAGTCTATGACCGATAAGCGTGCACCCCTAGCATGGGATCTACAAAACACTTTTTTTGATAACTTCAAAGATCAGGACGACCTGCATTGCAGCCTAGTAGCACCCAGCCCACTGCATAACCCTGTAATGGTTAGCAGCAATAGTTCACTGGCGGCAGAGTTGGGGCTCAACCCTGAGTCTGTGAATGACCCAGAAATGCTACGTCTAATGGCCGGAGACTTTTCAGGTACGCAACTGCAACCCATAGCACTAGTGTATTCGGGTCATCAATTTGGTGTTTGGGCAGGTCAGCTGGGTGATGGTCGCGCCATGACTTTGGGTGAATTGCCAGTACACAATTCCAACTCGGGAAAGCCTCAGCTTTGGGACATTCAACTAAAAGGGGCCGGTGCCACGCCCTATTCTAGGTTTGCCGATGGACGTGCCGTGTTGCGCTCAAGTATTCGTGAATATCTGTGCTCAGAGGCCATGCATAGTCTGGGGATAGCCACAACCAGAGCGCTCTGTTTGGTGACCAGTGAGACGCCGGTTTATCGTGAGGAGGTGGAGTCCGCCGCAACCGTTTGTCGGGTTGCTCGCAGCCATATTCGCTTTGGCTCGTTTGAACATTTTCATTATCGTAATCAGCCTGAGGCCGTTAAAGCTATGGCCGACTATGCGATTAATCGACACTTTCCAGAATGGGCTGAAGAAGAGCTGCGCTACGCTAACTTGTTTAACCATACCGTCACAGAGACAGCCAAAATGATTGCCCACTGGCAGTCAGTGGGCTTTGCTCATGGAGTTATGAATACTGACAACATGTCCATACTGGGGGACACTCTTGATTATGGCCCGTTTGGCTTCTTGGATGTCTATAACCCTGATTTTATTTGTAATCACTCAGATGCCAATGGTCGGTACTCATTCAAAAACCAACCCTCAGTTGGCCTTTGGAATTTAAATGCACTGGCCACATCTCTGATGACCTTGTTGCCCTCTGAGACACTGGTGGCAGCACTAAAAACTTATGAGCCTACTTTTTTAGAACACTACCGCGATCATATGACGGCTAAATTGGGATTGGTGCAATACACTAATAGCGATGAGAATCTTATTAACCAACTGCTAACACTGATGGAAGAAAATCAGGTTGATTACAGTTTATTTTTTAGGCAGCTGTGCCTCTTCTCTAGTGACAATCAGTCGGTTCGTGATCTATTTGTGGATCGTGATGCATTTGATGATTGGGCAAAACTCTATGTGCAACGCTTAAATCAGCAACAGATGTCAGATAATAGTCGCTCTGTGGCGATGCTTAAGACTAACCCGAAGTACATTTTGCGCAATTATATGGCTCAGGCGGCCATTGAAAAAGCCGAGCAAGGTGACTATTCAGAGGTTAATCTGTTGCTTGAAGTTCTACAGAGTCCCTTTGAGGAACACCCAAAAGCCGAACATTATGCCAAGTTACCCCCTGACTGGGCCGAGACTATATCAGTGAGTTGCTCCTCATAAATTAGTACTGACTGCGCGCTGTTTTTTACCTTGTAAATAGAGATACAGCGCCGCGGACATTCCCGAGGCACCGGTAATCATGCACATCACGACAATTTGATAGCGCACTGCGATCAGCGGTGAGACACCGGATAATATTTGACCGGTCATCATGCCCGGCAGTGACACCAACCCAACCGCCAACAAACTATTAAAAATGGGAATTAAGCCCGCTTTAAATGCCTGATTGCGCGCAGTGGTAGGTGGTGAGCCATGGTCGATCTCCATATGAAGACGCTCTGCCGCCACACTGACTACGTTCATTGAACTAGCAAAAATCATCCCGGCCAGTGGGATCATTATATTGGCTTGATACCAAGGATCGAGGGTGAGTACAAAATAGGTCATAAATGCCAAGGTTAACCCACCCCCACAGGCAATAGACAGCAATGCTCTCGCGTAATCACCCTCCGTTCGGTGTTCTGCAAGAGGCCTAAGTGCGATAGAACTTGCAATTAATAGCATAGTGGCAAGCAACCCCAATACCAATAAAGGCGAATCTACCTCGAAAATCCAGATTAATGCATATCCTATAACGACTAACTGAATCAACATGCGGCCAACCGCAACAACACTATCGCCGATCGCTAATGACCACCAAAACATCACCGCCAACACTACCAAAACCGGCACAAACGCCAAAGCAACATTTATCATGGGTATTGTAGTCACACATATTTCCTTTTAAAGGTTAGCTGAAGTTTAGTTGATAGACTTTGAGGTTTCACCTTTTCCGCCTTCAACTCTACAAATGTTTAGGGGATAAACTGCAGTTCATCTGCCATTGGTAGTATTAATCCGCTATGCTGTCGTTCGAATTTTAATTATCTATAATTCTTGAAAAGCATGGAGCATTGTCATGAAATATCTGTTCAATAAGCTATTTATGTTGGGATTTTTAATCCTAGTACTGTCAGTCATCACTACGAAAACAGCGACTGCCGAAAACATAATCATGAGTTCAGGTACAGACCCTATGCTTGATGTGTATAAAAGCCCCAGTTGTGGCTGTTGCCAAAACTGGATAGACCATGCTGAACATGCAGGCTTTCACGCTACCGCTCATGACACTGACAATATGAGTCAAATTAAAGCAGAGCGCGGTATCTTGCCCCAATATCAGTCTTGTCATACTAGTGTTTCTAAAGATGGCTTCATCTTTGAAGGCCACATACCAGCGAATCTTGTTAAACGGTTTTTAGCTAACCCACCTGCTGATGCCATTGGACTTGCAGTACCTGGCATGCCTATGGGATCTCCAGGAATGGAAATGGGCAATAGACGAGATGATTATGACGTCCTGCTGCTTAAGAGTGATGGGACTTCGACTATTTTTGAGCAAATTATAGCCGCCAAGTAATCGTTAGTAATGCTAGACTAAAGTAAATCTTGGTTGCCCATGCTGTATGCTTAAAAATGTAACCTATTTTTCGGACGCTACCTTTGCCATAATGACGACTATGAAAAAAGCCATTGCCATTACTAGCCTCTTATTCAGTCAGGCGGCCGCCGCTGAGTCTGATATATTTTGGCTATTTAGAGAGCTCGATGGATCGACTAATTGGCAATATATTGCGAATTTTTCCAGCGGAATCTTCATTCTTGCACTGTCCTTCATGGTCATTAGGCTATTTTTTAGCCGTCGCGAATCTCGTCAATACAACCGAGAACTAGAGGAAATTCGAGCCCAGCTAGAGAAGCGCGTCGTTGAGAGAACAGCTACGCTGAACGAGTCAAATAGCTTGCTCAAAGAAAGTAATAAGGCACTGGGTGATGAAATCACTGAGCATTTAAACACCACTGCTCAGTTGCGTCAGTCGGAGTCTTATATCACTGAGATTCTCCAATCAATGCCATTGATGCTGATTGGTCTGAATAAAGAAAACCAGATAACCCAATGGAACCCGCGCACTGAAGATGTTTCAGGCCTACCGGCTAAAAAAGTTATTGGTAAAGATTTGTGGGAGTCCTATCCCGAAATTACCGTCACACCTAAACAGATTGCTGAAGCGCATGAAAAACAGTCTGCAGTGTCTGTCAAATACAGTCAGCGTGGACAGTACCATTTCAATATCACTATCTATCCACTAAAGGATCAATCAGTCACCGGTGTTGTTTTACTGATCGATGATATTACTCAGCAAGTAAATTCTGAAACCATGCTGATCCAAAAAGACAAAATGTCGTTGATGGGAGAAATGGCATCGACAATGGCACATGATATTAATATTCCGCTGCGCGCAATGCTTAGCTCTGTGAAAATCGTGCGCCAAGGACTAACCGATGAACCCTTTGATGCCGTGGCGTTACGTGAAGCCCTCGAAGACGGTGTTATCAGAGGTCAGCAAGCTAAATCCGTCATTGAAAATTTGTTAGACTTTTCAGGCAGTGGCGGTGACGCTAAGTCAATGGCAAGTATCAAAGACATTATTGAACACAGTGTAGAGTTAGCCGAAGATGTACTCTCGGTCACTGCAGGTCTGCGCTTCCAAGATATTGATTTAAAGCGCGACTATGCCAAGGATTTGCCGGATTTACCCTGTTACTCTACCGAACTTCAGCAGGTTTTTCTTAGCCTCATCAGGCACGCATGCACGGCACTGGGCAAAGTTGAAGACTTTGATCATAAACCCTGCATCCATATTTCCGTAACCCAACTGTATGATGATTTATGGGTGCGTTTTCAACACAATGGCAAGGCCGTGAGTGACCAAGACCAGCAGTATTTGTTTGAATCTTTTACCGCTGGGGAAAATTCGTCAAGTCAGTATGAGGCAGAACAGCGTTTGTCATTTACTCACTTTATTGTCACCGAGCAACATCAAGGCCAGATTGCCGTTATGTCACAAGATGACCAAGATACGACCTTTAGCATTCAGCTACCGCTAAAATAGATCATTGGAGATCAATATTAAAGGTTTCTAAGCACTTCAAGCGGAGGCTGCACAACCACTCTTCGGCTATACCCCACACCCAGTAGACCCACCATCAATCCGCCTAAGATGGGTCCTGTATACCAGAGCCAAAGATGCATGGAAAACGGCAAATCAAACATGAATCGCTGTAACATTGCCACTGACAATTCTGCCCCAGCACTAGCAAGCAGACCTGCCATAACACCCAAAGTAGTAAATTCTATTGCCTGAATCCCCAGTATCAATCGCCGTGAACTTCCCAATGTTCTCAAGATAGCGCTTTCTTGTAATCGCTCTGACATGGACAAACTCACCGCCGAGAACATGACTAAAATACCGCACCCTAAAATAAGTAAAGTCATCACCTCAAGACCACGGGTCACCTGAGATACGATGGTACGAATACGATCTATGATCTTGTCCAACTCAATCACTTGGACGGTAGGGAAACCACGTAGTATGTCGTTGACCAACAGCTTTTTTTCAGGCGGAATATACAAACTGGTCATGCTGGTACGTGGATACTCTTCGAGCATACCCTCGGGGAACAAAAAGTAGAAGTTGGGCGTCATGTTGTCCCAGTTTAAGGTTCTGGTGCCAATAATCTCGGCATCAAAAACTAACCCTCCCACACTAAAGGTGATGCGATCACCCAATTCTAAACCTAACTCTCCAGCTAACTCATCTTCTAGGGATACCGGCGCGATACGCTGGCCTTGTGCGTTAGTTTTGGTACTAAAGTCTGAAAGCATATCAGCATCCCACCATTGCCCCTTAGCTACTTTGTTTCCCTCGGGTAATTCAGTAGTCCAGCTGAGATTTAGCTCACGCCGAAAGGATTCATGGCTGTCTTTTTGATCTTCGGTAATCAATTGATCATTTATTTCAGTCATTCGCCCTCGAACCATGGCGTACCAACCCTCTGTCTCCAGTTGATTGTCATCCACTAGCTGCCTTACACCCTCTAATTCGTAGGGCGCAACATTAACCAAAAAGTGATTCGGTGCATCCTCGGCCAACTGAAACTGCCACTGATCAATGAGTGATGTACGCACCACTACCATAATCATTAGCAACGCAATGGCACCGGAGAAGCCAACCATTTGTATGAGACTCTGTGATCGTCTTCGCCATAGGTTCGCCAAGGCTAAACGCCAAATACTTCCCATACGTTGCCCGTAGTTCATGGCTAAACGCAACAGTGCAAATCCAGCGACCACCGAGGCCAGCGCGGTAGCTCCAAAACCAACAAGGATGGCCAAGGTCAAATAAACGTTATTGCTATACCAAAATAGAAGCCCCGCGATCGCAGTTACACCCAGTATCACGCGGACCGCAGAACTTAACGGCTTCACAATAATATCCTGTCGCAATACTGCAAGAGGTGACTGAGAAGGCAGGTGCCATAGTGCCGGTAAAGTAAACCCTACCAGACATAACAATCCCGTTGCCAAGCCCGTTATCCATGGACGTAGGCCTGCGGATGGCAATTCAATGGGTAACCATTCTCTGACAATAGCGAGCAGAAGGTGGTGAAACAGAAACCCGATCACAAGTCCCACTAATGACCCAAAAAGACCCATCCACAAACTTTGCTGGAAATACAATCGGCGAACTCTAGAGGCTGGAATACCCCAACTTTTTAAAAGTGCTACAGTTTTAGTTTGACCGCTGGCAAAGTGATGACTGGCTAATGCCAAGGCAATACTGGCTAGGACAACACCAATGCTGCCCGCTAAGAGTAAAAACCTACGGCCTTTATCCATGGTATCGGCGATACTAGCCTGTGCCTCATCAGGGGTAATCAATCGGTCATGGACATCCAATTGCGGTTCTAACCATGCCCGATAGTCTGTAAAATCTCGCGGATCATTAGCTGCCATGAGGTAGCGATAAGTCACTCGACTACCCGGTTGAATAACTCCACTAGCGGATATGTCAGCATAATTCATTAACACCCGCGCGCCAAAAAACGAATAAGAGCTACCATCTGGCTCCTCAACTAAAATTTGGCTAACCTTCAACGTGATATCGCCAAGTTCTATGACATCACCCAGTTGGATGCTAAGCAGCGGTAATAAACGCGCATCCACCCACGCTTCACCTTTACTTGGCCCATAACTCACAGACTCAATTAAATTAGGGTCTCTGGTAAATGGTGTTGTCGAACGCTTAATCTCACCGCGCAGCGGATAATTGTCTTGTACGGCCTTGATAGATGCCAGATGGAGTTCGTCGCCAAAAAATACGATAGACGCAAATCCCATTATTTTAGCAGTCGATACATTTAACCGAGCGGCTTCTTCAAGCCATTCTGAAGGCGCCTCTTTGCTACTTCGGACAACTAAATCGGCGGCTAGAAAACTGCTGGACTCTTGCGTGAGCGCTTTTTCAATTCGTTCAGCCAGAAGTGACACGGAAGTAACCACAGCAACCGCTAAAATCAGCGACCACAAGATGAGCCCAAGTTCGCCACCACGCCAGGTGCGAATTAACATTCGAAGAGGAAGCATCAAACTACCTGTTTCTCTGTAGCTGCGACACTATCCACCTGTCGACCCGCCTGCAACTGCATGGTGCGATGACAGCGAGCGGCTAAATTCATTTCGTGAGTGACCAGGACGAGCGTAGTCCCCTCCTCCCGATTAAGATCAAAGAGTAGGTCATTAATAATTTCGCCCGTTGCCGTATCCAGGTTACCAGTCGGCTCATCAGCAAATAATATGGTCGGTTTGCAAGCAAAAGCGCGAGCGACTGCAACACGTTGCTGCTCACCACCGGACAATTGGCGTGGATAATGAGTAGTACGGTGATCTAACCCTACTCTGTCCAAATATATTTTAGCCGTTGCTAGCGCATTCGCATCGCCGTTTAGCTCCAGAGGCAAAGCGACATTTTCCAACGCGGTTAGCCCCGGCAACAAATGAAATGACTGAAAGACAAACCCAACATCTTTGGCGCGAACTTCTGCCCTGCCTTCTTCATCCATGGCTGTAATGTCTTGACCGTTAAGTGCCACCGAACCGGAACTGGGTAAATCAAGACCGGCAAGAATACCCAACAGCGTGGACTTACCTGATCCGGATGGCCCGACAATAGCCAAGGTCTCACCATTAATCAGTGACAGATTGATGTTCTCTAAAATATCCAGAGTACCCTCAGCCGTGACTACCTGCTTACCTACATTATTAACTTCAATCATTGATGGGTTCCATTGACTGCAAAATCGCTTACACTTCCGCTACACATTTTATTGGAAGTACAATCGGGATTTTTTTATGCGCACTATTTTCAAACGCCTATGTTGCCTGTTTATTTTACTGGGTGCCAACACTTATGGATCAACTCTGCTTGTTCTGGGCGATAGTTTGAGTGCAGGTTATGGTATTGACCCCGCAAACGGCTGGGTTAACCTTTTGCAAGACGATCTTGGTGATGACCACAAAGTGGTCAACGGCAGTATCAGTGGTGACACAACCGGTGGTGGTTTAGCCCGTCTGCCATTGCTATTAGAAAAATTCCAACCAGCTTTTGTTATCCTTGAACTTGGCGGCAACGATGGGCTTCGCGGCCAACCGCTAAAGCTGATGAAACAAAATTTGGCTTCCATGATCTCGTTATGCATAGACGCTCAAGCAGTTCCGATACTTTTTGGTATGCGCATACCGCCAAACTATGGTCGTCGATACACCTCGGCATTTGCTGATGTTTATGATCAGTTAGCGGATGAGACTAACACCTTGCTCATCCCATTTCAGCTTGAGGAGCTAGCTATCACCGAGGGAATGATTCAACAAGACGGGCTGCACCCAACCGAAAAAGCGCAACCGGCTATAAAGGCAGTAGTCGCGCAAGTTATAAAGCCCCTAGTTCAGCCTTGAGTCTTTTAACCGGATATTTACAAAGTCGCTCAGGGATGCTGAATTGTCTATCCAGGCGACCTAAGAAAGAGCTTAAGTTGGGACGCCAAGCCGCCTGCTAAGATTAATCCGCAGCCTATAAGCTCCGTAGTGAAAAGATACTCATCCAGTAACCACCACCCGCCAATAGCTGCAAACACGGCTTCAAAGCTTAGAATAAGAGCTGTGTGCGAGGCGGCTGCGGTACGCATACCGATGACTTGAAGAGAAAAACCAACGCCTGAGGAAAGAACACCAACAAATAATAGTGGGACAGCTGCTGCTTTAACAGCTTCCCAATCCCAGACTTCAAAGATAACCATTGCTAGACCGCTGATGGCCGCGGCAATGGCAAATTGTAAAAACATCAAACGAAAAACCGAGATTTGATTGGCCACTTTACCGGTGTAGATTACATGTAGTGCCCAAACCACTGAACTGATAAGTATGAGCCCATCGCCCAACAAAAATTGAGCAGCCTCGATTTGTGCAAGGAAGTACAATCCAAACAGCGCAAGCGCAACGCCTAACCACGTCGGCCACTCTGTTTTACTACCCATGAACAATCCGATAATAGGCACAAAAATAATATATACGCCCGTCAAAAATCCTGCCCGCGCCACTGTGGTATACAGTAAACCCGCTTGCTGTAGTAACATACCGACCGCCATAATAACGCCTAACTGGTAGGCCTTATTATCCGCCACTTGATAGGTAAAAACCTGTTTCGGTTTTTCCATCAGATACCAAATGGGCAATATTGCAATTGCCGCAATCACAAACCGCATGAACACAAAGGTGATAGGGCCGATATGATCCATACCCGTACTTTGAAAAACAAATGCTATACCCCATATGAAGGCAGTGACGAGCAAGAGCAGATCTGCACGTAAATCGGTTTTAAAGCTCATAGTGATTTCTTCTTAATCGCCGGTAGCAGGCATCATGTATTGGACTAATAATTGCAGTTTTTGCTGTCCCCGAAACTCATTAATATCTAGCCTATAGACACATCGAGCCTGCTGAATCTCATTGTTGGGCCACTGCTCAACATCCATATTGAAATAAATCGCATCAATAGATAATTTGGGCGCTGATGGATGACTTAAAACAAGCTTAAGATGATTCTCGCCCACTACACGCTGCTGGTTAATCAGAAAGATACCTTCAAAGCATGGCTCTGGAAATTGCTGTCCCCATGGGCCTGCCTCACGCAAATTTTCTGCAGTGTACATGCTAATCTGATCTGAAATAAGGTTGCCGTCAGTGATGATTTTGGCGTTCAAATCCTCTGGGTTGAGAACTTTTTCTACATGCGCCTGAAACGCCTCAACGAACCACGTTAAGTTTTTTTCCTCTAGGGTTAAACCAGCGGCCATCGCATGCCCACCAAACTTACTAATTAGCCCTGGATTCTGAGTCGCAACCGCATCCATGGCATCTCTGATATGTAACCCGGGTATCGATCTGGAAGAGCCTTTCAAACTACCATCGTCCGCTCGAGCAAAAGCGACGACAGGACGATGATGTTTTTCTTTTAGCCGTGAAGCCACCAAACCAACAACACCTTGATGCCAATCAGGACGGAATAAGCATAGTGCTGAAGGCAAACGCTCTGAATCTAGTGTCAGCTTATCCAGCTCCATCATTGCCTCTTGCTGCATTGACTGTTCGATGGAGCGACGATCTTTATTCAGCTGATCCAATGATTCAGCAGTTTGCATTGCTTCGTTTAAATCGTCGGTCAATAGACATTGGATGCCCAAGGAGATGTCATCTAATCGTCCGGCCGCATTGAGTCGCGGACCTATGGCAAAGCCTAAATCCGTGGCAACCAAGCGCTTAGGGTTTTTGCCAGCAATACGCAGTAAGGCTTGAATTCCAGGACGACAGCGACCCGATCGGATACGCATTAAGCCCTGATGGACTAGAGCTCGGTTGACCTGATCTAGAGGGACCACATCTGCAACGGTACCCAGCGCGACTAAATCTAACCACGCGGCCATATTGGGTTCTTCCATACCATTGTCAGTAAACCAACCAATATCACGGAGCGTCTTGCGAAGCCCGCTTAACAGATAAAAGGCGACACCAACACCCGCTAAATTCTTAGAAGGAAATACACAGCCGGGCTGGTTGGGATTTATGATGGCCCATGCTTCAGGTAATGTTTTTCCGGGTAAATGATGATCGGTGACGATAACGTCAATATTTAAGTCTGCCGCATGGGCCACACCCTCGATACTGGATATACCATTATCAACGGTGACAATAAGCTGTGGTTTGTACTGTGTCGCAAGATCAACAATTTCCGGTGTTAACCCGTATCCATAATCAAACCGGTTAGGCACTAAAAACTCGAGTCTTTGAAAGCCCATCGCTCTTAATGCCAACATCATTAATGCGGAACTGGTGGCACCGTCAGCATCAAAATCGCCAACAATGACTATCTGCTGATCTTGTTGGAGTGCAGTTATTAGACGTTCGACCGCCTCAGTCATACCGGATAACAGGCTAGGAGCGGGCAGACAGGACAGCTGTCTATCCAAGGCTAACTGATTATTGATACCCCTAGATTGATAAATTCGCTGTAGTAAAGGATCTAACTCGGATGAAAAATCAGCATCATCTAAATTAAATGCTCTTGTATGGATTTGCATCCTCTATGCCAACAATGGCTTGATTTTACGCTCAAGCCATTCCAACAGAATTTGATTAGTTTTTTCAGGTTCTTCTTGCTGAATCCAATGGCCGCAGTCCAACGTCTTTATCTCTAAATCTAAGACTATATCGGTCATATCAACTTTGGGCACCATGTCATATTCACCATAAATCATCAAAGAGGGCAGTTCTATGGTCTGTTTGACGTGCGCCATAGTCTCCCAATTTCGCGTGAAGTTCCTATACCAATTACAAGGTGCGACAAAACCACCGTGAGTAAATGCGTCTACGAATACCATTAAATCTTCCTCACTGAGCATGAGCTCACCTCGGGTATTATCGACGTCTGCGGAGCGTACAATGTTATAGCCGTCTGGCTGGAATGTGCCCTTTTCTAACCAGTGTTTAGTCCGATAAAGATTGGTTAATACTCGCTTGGGGTTGGTATCAAAAGAACGTGCGGCGACCTCAGGATGGCGGTTAAAATGCACCAGATAGAAATCTTCTCCAAGCATCTTCTCCCAAAACGCGACAGGTTCAGCCGGCTCTCTCGCTTTAAAAGGGACCGACATATTAACCAAACCAATAATACGATCAGGGTTTAGCAATGCGTGCTGCCATAGCATGATGGCACCCCAGTCGTGGCCTACGTAGATCGCGCGTTCAATACCCAGCGCATCAAGTAACCCATTTTGGTCGTCAGTCAGATGGTGAATGTCGTAAGCGTTGACATCTAAGGGTTTGCTGGACCCGCCATAGCCACGCTGATTGGGAACAATACAATGAAACCCTGCCTCGACAAGTGCAGGGATTTGATAGCGCCAACTGTAGGCAAGCTCAGGCCAACCATGACAGAGCACAATAGGAATACCGCCATGACCCGCCTGAAATACCTCTAACTCAATATCATTGGTTTTAATCATTGTTGGCGATGGCATTGGCAAAGCTTTCATCATTAAAGACCTCAAACGGCTTTGGATATTAGGTGAGTCTAGAGGTATCCTGCTTGTTTGCCAATGTACCAGCTGATAAAGCCCAAAGCAGATACCACTACCCAAAGAACCCCTAGCAAACGTCCCGGTCGAAAAGGTGCCCGTTCGCTTTTGTTGAAGCCATTCTGTAAATAACGATCAACTCGATCTTGGTCTTCTTTGGAGAGCTTTTTTTGTTCAAACATTTTTTAATCCCGATTGAAGTTATGACAGTTTACGTCGCGCCAGACATTACAGACTTTAAACTGAGATGTTATCAGCAATAAACTTTTGTACTGCCACTGAATCATTATCCAAGGTGGTGAAATATTCTTCACGCTCAAATAAGTCTGCCAAATGGTCGGGTAATTCAGGGTCTTTGGGATAACCCGCCGCCTTCACTGCATCAGGAAACTTAGCCGGATGCGCAGTGGCAAGTGTCACCATTGGGGTATCAAAATCGGCTCGACATTCTCTCGCCGCAGCCAGTCCAATAGCCGTATGTGGGTCGAGCAGATAATCGACATCTTCATACGTCTTTCGAATCAGATCTACCATACCCTTGTCATCACAGCGATAGCTGGAGAATAACTGCTGAGCAAGCGTCAGAGCAGATTCAGTCAACTGCATCGACCCTACTTTTGCGTCTGCCATCAATTGAGTGATAACAGCGCCATCTCGATCGTAAAGGTCAAACAAAAGACGTTCAAAATTACTAGAAATCATAATATCCATGCTGGGCGCGAGGCTCTGCTCAAGCGGACGCGTAGTGTGGTCATTCCGGCTAATACAGCGGTGTAAAATGTCATTCTGATTAGTGGCAATCACTAACTGCGCAATGGGTAGGCCCATTTTATGCGCTAAGTAGCCTGCAAAAATATCACCAAAATTACCTGTTGGTACTGAAAACGAAACCGCCTGATCAGGGCCCCCAAGTTTCAAAGAAGCCCAAAAATAGTAGACAATTTGAGCCATAATTCGAGCCCAGTTAATTGAATTGACAGCGACGAGTTGTCGACCATCAGGCAAAAATGATTGGTCTGAGAAACTGGCTTTAACCATGTTTTGGCAATCATCAAAATTACCATGCATGGCTATATTGTGGATATTGTCTGCCCTAACCGTAGTCATCTGACGCCGTTGCACCTCAGAAACGCGCTCATGAGGGTGCAATATAAAAATATCAATATTGGTACAACGTCGGCAACCTTCAATGGCGGCAGAACCTGTATCACCAGAGGTTGCCCCCATAATGACGACTTTTTGCTGCCGTTTTTCTAAGGTGTAATCCAGAAGATTACCCAAAAACTGTAATGCAAAGTCTTTAAAGGCTAATGTCGGGCCGTGAAATAGTTCCAAGATCCATTCGTTATCACCGGTTTTGACCAACGGCGCAATATCGTCGTGACGAAAAGTCGAATACGATTTTGCGATTATTTTTTGCAGATCATGCTCAGGGATAGCGCCATCAACAAAGGGAGATATGATCTTTAATGCTAATTCTTGATAAGACAACGAAGACCAAGAGGCAATCTCTTGCCGACTGAACTGAGGAAGCTGTTCGGGCACATAAAGACCTCCATCAGGGGCTAACCCGGTGAGTATTACTTCCTCAAAGCTTTTGGGCTGTCCGCCACCACGGGTACTAATATATTTCATTTACATTTTTCCTAAAAACAATCAACGACTATTTTTTTGAATTACACGATTTGTCAGACTTGATCTAAATACTCAACGCGGATAAAGCTAACCTGCCCTCGCACTGTTTCAAGGTTCTCAATGTGCATAACGGCCTCATTTAAACACTTCTGTTTGGTCACATTGGTCAAAATAATGACGTTAACATAACGCTCTCCAGCAGGCTGTTCGCGCTGAATAATCGCTTCAATACTTATTCCAGCATCGCCCATTATCTTGGTAATGTCTGAGAGCACCCCCGGCTTATCGAGGGCTGAAAATCTGATATAAAACCCAGTTTCAACGTCTTCAATAGCCATTAATGCACGTTCTTGCAATACTGACGAGTGACAGCCAAGAGGCGGCACCCAAGAGTCAGGGTAGGAATCCATCACCCTCGCAACATCAACTATGTCCGCAATGACCGCTGACGCGGTTGGTTCAGCACCGGCACCTGGACCATAAAACAAGGTAGTTCCCACAGCATCAGCATTGACCATAATTGCATTGGATACATCACTCACGCCAGCGATTAGAGAACGCTCAGGAATTAAGGTTGGATGAACACGAAGTTCAATGCCTGACGCAGACTGTCGGGCAATACCCAGATGTTTGACAACATAGCCCAGTTCTCTAGCATACGCCACGTCTTGAGGTTCTAACCGGGTAATACCATCAGTAAATAACCCGTCTAGAGACAACGGCATGCTAAAAGCAATTGAGGCTAAAATAGCCAACTTGTGAGAGGCGTCTATGCCCTCAACATCAAACGTTGGATCTGCCTCAGCGTATCCTTTGGCTTGCGCCTCACTCAACACATCAGCAAATTCTCTACCTTTGGTATCCATTTCTGACAAAATAAAGTTAGTAGTGCCGTTAATAATTCCTGCCAACCAGTTAACTCGGTTCGCCGAGAGGCCCTCACGTAATGCTTTGATGATCGGAATACCTCCAGCGACCGCGGCTTCATAGCAAACCATTAGTCCTCTAGACTCCGCGAGGGCAAAGATTTTCATGCCATGCTCAGCAATTAATGCTTTGTTCGCCGTAACCACATGTTTGCCGTTCTCAAGTGCTAACATAACTAGCTCAAAGGCAACCGTAGTGCCGCCGATCAGTTCAACAATAATATCGATCTCAGGATTTTTAGCGACATCAAAAATATCGCGGGTGATATTGACAGCACTCGTATCGCAAGCCGCATTGTCTCTGCGACAACCCACCTGCGCTATGCTGATTTGACAGTTAGATCTGGCATTAATGGCTTCTAAATTACGCGCCACCACATTAAAAACACCGGAACCCACCGTACCCAAACCACAGAGGCCTACTTTAACTTCTCTCACTACATTTCCTCAGACTATTTGTAAGATTTATTACACCAAGAACAATGGCTGAAACCATCGAAATTTTGTACTATTTGACCCTTTATTTAGACTTAATTGATTATCCAGATTAGGAATCCACGCCCAAAATCTTCGCCAGTTCATCAGCCTTTTTGTAGCCCGGTATCAAACTACCATCCATTAACATAATCGCAGGTGTCCCAGTCACGCCCAATCTGGCACCTAACGCGAAATGCTCAGCGACTGGATTATCATCGCAGACGGCTATGGGCCCACCATTACCGCTTTTAAAGCGCGTCAGACTTTCTTGAGGATTAGCAGAGCACCAGACGGTAGCTATTTTGTCGTACGCGTCCGAGGGTATACCTGCTCGCGGGTAAGCCAAATATCTTACTTCTATACCCAACTGGTTTAGCTTTGGTACTTCTTTATGAAGCTTGCGGCAGAAACCACAATCAATATCAGTAAAGACATTAACAATAGCCTTAGTCTGACCGGTAGCTTTAAAAATAGTCATACTATCGGTAGGCATGGTAGCAAAAACCTGTTTCCGCTCCGCATCCAGTTTCAAATTGCGCACATCTACGAACTGACCGACATTAATCTTATAAAGGTTACCATCAAAGAAAAATGCCCCGTCCTCAGAAACATAAAGGATTGGCCCGCCCTCTACCTGAACCTCATAAAGAGACGCAACAGGTGATGGCCCAATAAAACGGTAGTCAAGGTCCGCTCGAGCCGACTTTAGCTTTGAAATAATAGCAGGACCGACAACATCAATCGGGTCTTGCGCAAAAGCAGGAGTTGAAAAGTTGCAGACTAAAATAAAGAAGCCCACCAATCTCATTGAATAAAATTCCATTTAGCGATTTCTCAGACATATGAATTTAGACGAGCGAAACAGTGTATAAACCCATACTCGCTCTTAATTGACCGCGCTGAAGATTCCTAAATTGCTTCTTCACCGGTTTCGCCCGTGCGAATTCTTATCACTTCGTCTAGTGCGGAGATGAAAATTTTACCATCACCGATTTTTCCAGTCGCTGCAGCCTTTGTAATTGCCTCAACCGTGCTATCAACCATTGCCGTTGATATTGCGATCTCTAATTTTATTTTAGGGAGAAAATCAACGACATATTCAGCGCCACGATACAGCTCGGTATGCCCTTTCTGACGACCGAAACCTTTGACTTCAGTGACAGTGATCCCTTGAACGCCTATATCGGCAAGCGCTTCTCTCACATCGTCGAGCTTAAACGGCTTAATAACTGCGGTAATTAGTTTCATAATTAGATTCTTCCAAACAAATGATTTATAGCTGGAAAGATACCTGTTTTTGCCTAAGATTGCATCAGTATAGGCTCAAAAATTAGTAGATAATTGGTTGTCTATTTCACGACCAAAAAAGCCGAGACCCTATGACCTCGGCTTTTTTGTGTATCAGCTTCGCTTACGCTTTAGCATTTACAAACTCTGGGTACGCTTCCATTCCGCACTCGGAAATATCAACACCCATAAACTCTTCTTCCTCTGTGACGCGAATACCCATAGTGGCTTTAAGAATAGACCACACCACTGCGCTAGCACCAAAGACCCAGATAAAGATAGTAGCAGCACCGATTAACTGGCCAGATAAACTAGAAGCTTCATTAGTTATTGGTACCAGAAGAAGACCCAGCAGACCCACTACACCATGGACCGAAATTGCACCAACAGGATCATCTATTTTAAGCTTATCCAGAGTGACAATACTAAAGACCACCAGGATCCCTCCTAAAGCGCCAAACAAGGTTGCTTGCAGTGCAGTTGGTGTTGATGGCTCAGCGGTAATAGCAACCAGTCCAGCCAATGCACCGTTCAAAGCCATAGTCAAATCTGCTTTTTTAAACATTAAGCGAGCTAAAATCAAAGCGCCGATTAGACCTCCACAAGCTGCAGCATTAGTGTTCATAAACACAACCGCCACTGAGTTAGCACTCTCAACAGATGCAGTCGCGAGCACGGACCCGCCGTTGAAACCAAACCAACCTAACCATAAAATAAACGTACCCAAGGTTGCCATCGGCAAATTTGCCCCTGGAATCGCATTTATTGACCCATTAGCACCGTATTTACCTTTTCGAGCACCTAGTAAAAGTACACCTGCAAGTGCTGCAGAAGCCCCTGCCATATGTACAATTCCTGAACCTGCAAAATCTGAGAAGCCAAGATCACCAAGGGTATACATTCCAAACACGGCATTACCACCCCAGGTCCACGAACCTTCCATTGGATAGATAACGCCGGTCATGACTACCGCAAAGGCCAAAAATGCCCAAAGTTTCATACGTTCAGCAACTGCGCCGGATACAATCGACATGGCCGTTGCAACGAACACAACTTGAAAGTAAAAGTCAGCGGAGGGCGCATAAGTGGCGGGCTCGTCTACACCAGTAGCGCCATCACCAGTAATGCCACTCAAGAAAAAATTACCCAAATCACCATACATAACGTGATAACCACAGATCATGTACATGGTGCAGGCGACAGCAAATAACGCAATATTCTTAGTAAGAATTTCTGTGGTATTTTTGGAGCGTACCAAGCCAGCTTCAAGCATCGCGAATCCTGCCGCCATCCACATAACCAATGCACCACACATCAAAAAGTAAAAGGTATCTAGCGCATACTGTAATTCAAAAATCTCGTTCATGTCCTGCTCCTTAGGTTAAATTGCGTCTGAACCAGTTTCACCAGTTCGAATTCGAATCGCATCATCAAGTTGACTAATAAATATTTTACCGTCGCCAATCTTCCCTGTTGCGGCCGCTTTTGAGATTGCCTCCACCGCACTCTCGACCATTTCGTCCGTCAGCGCGATTTCGACTTTAACCTTGGGTAAAAAGTCCACAACATACTCAGCACCCCGATACAGCTCGGTGTGACCTTTCTGACGCCCAAAACCTTTTACCTCGGTAACTGTTACACCGGAAACACCAATTTCACCTAGCGCCTCTCGTACTTCATCCAATTTAAAAGGCTTAATCACTGCAGTAACTAGTTTCATATTTATTTCTCCATAAGAGTGGCCAAAGCCACTCAGGTTATTGTCTAGATTCCCTTGTTATAGCGACTTAGAAAAGGTAATTGCAAACTCTGCATCAGCATCCAATGCGCCACTACCTGACGAATCAATAAAACTGAAGTCAATACCAACACCCGCATACTCGGTGCTTAAAGAGACTGAGTAATCATCAATTGCGTCCTCAAAGACTGCGTTATAGGCCACACTGTCATCAGCGGACATGGTTCCGTAGTGAAACCCCAGAGTAAGGTTTTCAGAGAGCGCGAAACCATAGTCTAAATAGATATATGTGGTTTCACCCGTTGATGCAAAGTAATCGTCTGAGTAATTGAATCCAACGGTTGCGTCCGCAAAGGAGACACTGCCATAAAGCTCTTCAAAGTCGTTTGTAGTGTCCCCGGGATAACCGTAAAACAAGTACCCTATGTCATAGCTCACCGCGTCATTAAATGATCCACCGTAGCCCGCGTAATAATCTAATTCTGGGCCGTTGCTAAAATCAATACTTGATGCCCATGTACCTGCGTAAAAACCATTTTCAAAAGCTACGTCAAACCCACCCGAAAGCGCTTCGCCTCCTGACTGATCGACACCTCTAAAGAAATACTCAGATCCTAATGCTACGTTTCCTGAAACTTCTACTGCCATGCCCGTTGCGGCTGTCATCATTGATGCTGCGAAAAGTACTGTTTTAATAGCTTTCATATGTTCATCTCCCAAGATGTTATAAAAAAATAAATGTTATTTAGTCGCCTTCCGATCGGCAATTATTACTTTGCATTTAGCGTGCCAACTCTGAAGACGAGGTTCAAAGGGCCAAATTGAATGAGCGAACGGACTATATGCGCCACAGTGGTGCGCCATTTAAATCAACTCAGGTAATGCGTGCACCATAATGGTCAAAGAGCTCATACTGTTGCGACGGTTAGTGGGCCGGCCGAAAATAAGCTGACAGTCGACTATAAATTCGGAATAATACGGATAGACTTCGAGGGAAAAAATAATGGATCATCAAGACTTTTACACTAAATTTAGCGCCAATCTAGATCAGACATTTGTCAGTGGCCAGGCAATTGGCGATGAAATCCATCAGCTATTGCGTGTTGCTATGACTAAAACATTATCAGGACTAGATATCGTTTCCAGAGATGAATTTGATGCACAACAAGCGGTATTGAAACGGTCTAGAGAAAAAATTGACGTTTTGGAACACCAGGTATCAGAGATGGAAGCGTTAATCAAAAACATAGCGCCCTAGAATTACCGCATATAAGGGACTATAGTCATTAAGAGAGATTGCATACATGGAGGTATGTTATGTCACTTGCGGTTGTGCAAAGTCGTGCCAAACTTGGTATTGAGGCACCAAAAATATCGGTAGAAGTTCATCTATCTAATGGGCTACCGGCATTCAATATCGTCGGGCTCCCAGAAACATCCGTCAAAGAAAGTAAAGACCGCGTCCGCAGCGCTATCATTAATTCCTATTTTGAGTTTCCTGCCCGACGTATTACGGTCAATTTAGCGCCTGCTGATATTCCCAAAGAAGGTAGTCGATTCGATCTTGCTATTGCTATTGGTATTCTCGCCGCCTCAAAACAAATACCTATGGATCATTTAGACGACTTTGAGTTTATTAGTGAACTCGCTCTCTCTGGCGACATGCGATCAATAGAAGCGTTACTTCCCTCTGCGCAGGGCTGCTCGGCTAATGGTAAACAGTTAATTGTCGCCCTCGGCAATGCTGATGAAGCGGCCTTGGTAGAGTCACTAACCGTTTTACCCGCTAAACACCTCCTTGAAGTATCTGCGCACTTACATCAGAGGGCATTCATTCAACCTTGGGTTAAGTCAGCATCTGACTCCTATCAAGAGGATGCGCAGCTGATGGATATCATAGGGCAGATGCATGCTAAAAGAGCTATGGAGGTGGCCGCCGCTGGAGGTCATCACTTGCTATTCTGTGGGCCTCCGGGTACCGGTAAAACGATGCTGGCCAGTCGCTTGGGTGGGATTCTACCTCCCCTGTCTAACTCTGAAGCAATGCAGGTGGCGTCCATTCACTCGGTTGCAGGAAAAGGGCTGCGTGAAGATCTAGGGTCTCGTCCTTTTCGAGCCCCCCACCATACTGCATCGGCTGCGGCCCTAGTGGGCGGCGGTAGCTCACCCAAACCTGGTGAAATATCCTTAGCTCATCACGGGATATTATTTCTTGATGAGCTACCAGAATTTTCACGCAGTGTTCTGGAAGTCCTCAGAGAGCCCTTGGGATCAGGGCAAATTTTGATCTCTAGAGTTGCCGCCCAAACACGATATCCCGCTAGCTTTCAGCTAGTGGCTGCCATGAACCCATGCCCTTGCGGCTATTTAGGCTCTAAACGTTGCGTATGTAGTCTCGATCAAATTAACCGTTATCAGCATAAAATCTCTGGCCCTTTGCTAGACCGAATCGACTTGCAGGTTCAGGTCTCGGCTATTGAAAATCAACAATTACTCGATCAAGAGAGGAAAATTGATGGCGACAGCAACCAAACAATCCAAGCTCGTGTTTGCAAAGCGCGCAATATCCAGCTAGACCGACAGGGAAAGATTAATACTCATTTAACCAGCCAAGAACTCAACCAAATATGCCCTCTGAATAAAGAGCTAAAAGCTTTGTTAGACCAAGCTATAGATCGGTTTGGGCTATCGACCAGAGGTTTTTACCGGGTGCTTAAGGTTGCACGCACCCTTGCTGATCTGGCCGGGATGGAGCACCCAAAGTTACCCCAGTACCAAGAGGCCTTGAGCTACCGATCAACCATAGATAAACGGGTTGAGATTAATTCTTAATAATTCTTTCGGGCAGAGAAACCCCGCACTGAAAACAGTATTCAGCTTCTGTGTGGTGACCACTCCGATTGCATACATTGCATTGTCGATTATTACTTTCCGTGATCATCTCGCGGGCAATTTCAGCAGTAAATATACCGGTGGGGATAGCAATAATACTGTAACCGGTAAGCATAGCCATAGTCGCAATAATTTGCCCAAAGACAGTTTGAGGGGTGATATCCCCGTAACCCACTGTGGTTATAGTCACAATGGTCCAATAAATGCTGCGCGGAATACTGGTAAAGCCATTATCAGGGCCTTCGACCAAAAACATTAAACTACCAAAGATCACGCAAATGACCAAAACAACCGTGAAGAAAACGAGGACTTTACGACGTGCTGCATACATAGATCGCAACAATAAGTTGGCCTCGGTCAAATAGCGAACCAACTTAAATACCCGAAAAATACGCAGTACTCGCAAAAGCCGAATCACTAACCAATAATTTGCTGCGGGGAACAATAACGCCAAATAGGTGGGAATAATGGATAGCAGGTCAACCAACCCATAAAAACTAAAGATATATCGAAATGGCTTTGGTGAAGAGTAAATACGTACGGCATATTCCATTGAAAACAGCAGTGTAAAGACCCATTCAAGCCTAAATAGCCAGTCGCCATACTGCATTTTTATTGATTCGATAGAGGCCAATACAACGGCCAAAACACTGACCAAAATGAGGTAAATCAATGCAATATCAAAACGCTGGCCAGCCGGGGTATCGGTGCCAAAGATAACCCTATAGGTTTTCTCTCTCAAGGATGGTTCTACCATTTGATACGCCTCTGTAAAAGTCTATAACGGTATTGTAGGCAGTAATAAGGTATTAAACTAACATCAAATTTTATTCATTTCATACAAACCTATTTTTCAGCATCTATTACTAGTCGTTTAGGCCAGCGGCCGGTGTTAGTATTACGACCAACGATGCATCCCTCGAATACTTAAAAGATTAAAATAATGGAATTCACGCAATGATCAATCAAACAATGTCCGCCAAAGACTGGTCAATGCTATTAATGCTGTCATTCCTGTGGGGTGGCTCATTCTTTTTTATTGGTGTCGCAGTAACAGAATTACCGCCATTGACCATCGTTACACTCCGGGTGGGTCTTGCGGCGATTATATTATGGATTTTCTTTCTTGTTTCAGGTCAAGAAGTCCCTAAATCTTTTAGTTTATGGCGGACATTCTTTGTATTGGGACTACTCGGTAATGCGATCCCTTTTTCACTTATCGTATGGGGACAAACTCATATTGCCTCAGGTCTTGCATCAATCATCAATGCAACAACTCCACTATTTACAATTTTGATTGCCGGCACGCTGTTATCCGATGAGCGTATAACGGGAGGGAAGCTAATAGGGGTTGCACTAGGAATCTTGGGGGTCGCTGTACTAATAATTGGCCCTTCAAGAATGATAGAAATCACATCAGATACTACCGCACAATTAGCCGTGGTAGGTGCGGCCATATCCTACGGCTTCGCAACGGTTTACGGCCGACGATTTAAAGCTATGGGGATTAGCCCTTTGACAACAGTTATTGGTCAGGTCACTACAGCGACAGTTATCTTACTACCATTGGCGCTGATTTTAGAGCGACCCGATCAGTTATCTAATCCGAGCATCCAAGTTTGGTTAGCAGTTTTTTCACTTGCCGCTTTTTCAACCGTATTAGCCTATATTCTTTTTTTCCGGATACTCTCTTCAGCCGGTGCCACCAATGTTGTGCTAGTCACTTTTTTGGTGCCCATAACGGCAAGCCTGCTAGGTTGGTTAGTGCTCGATGAACAGCTTTATATTGAACATTTCATTGGTATGGTATTTATAGGATTAGGGTTGGCCTCGATAGACGGTCGACCTTGGCGTTATGCTAAAAAATTAACTGCTCGCCATTAGCGACAGTGACTAGGTTGACTTCTCCGGCACTTAAAATACTTATAGTTAAATACCCATCTTAGCATTGAGGCTTAAATAATGAATCTGCCAGTTACCCAAGTTAGTATCGAAATAACTCACCCGGGCGATCCCGATGTGTTGCAAGCATGTCAACGACAAACCCCTGTACCCAATGATAAGCAGGTGCTGATCAAAGTTGCGGCGGCTGGCGTTAATCGCCCGGATGTTTTTCAACGCCTTGGCTTTTATCCACCACCACCCGGCGTAACTGATATTCCAGGACTAGAAGTGTCTGGAACGGTTGTCGCAATAGGCTCTGCTGTGACCCGTTGGGCATTAGGCGATGAGGTCTGCGCACTTCTCTCCGGCGGCGGCTACTCGCAGTATGCGTTCGCAGAGGAGGCGCTATGCTTAAGCATTCCAAAAGGACTTTCGCTGATTGATGCGGCGGCACTCCCTGAAACCTGTTTTACCGTATGGCACAATTTATTTGAGCGCGCCGAACTAAAGGCGGGCGAGTGGTTGCTAGTGCATGGTGGAGCAAGCGGGATTGGTACGACGGCCATTCAAATGGCGACTGCACTTGGCGTAAAGGTGATTGCAACCGCCGGTTCAGATGAAAAATGCGCTATGTGTGAGAGTCTCGGTGCCGTGAAAGCCATCAATTATAATGATCATGACTTTGTCAGCGAATCTTTAAGGATAACGGGCATCGGAGTGGATGTGATTTTGGATATGGTCGGTGGCGACTATGTTCAGAAAAACTTTAGTGCCTGCGCACCCAAGGCTAGAATTGTTAGTATCGCGTTTTTGCGTGGTTCCAAAGTGGAGGTTGACCTCATGCCACTTATGTTAAAACAACTAGTCATCACAGGGTCTACCTTAAGGTCACAACCCCTTGAGAATAAGGCTCGCATTGCCAAGGGTGTAGAAAACAATGTCTGGCCGCTCATTGAGAAACAAAAATTTAAGCCAATTACAGACAATACTTTTGCCTTAGTTGAGGCTAGTGACGCGCACAAACTAATGGAATCAAATAAGCATATTGGGAAAATATTGCTAATTGCTAACAGTACAAAAGGATGAATTATGAAGGATAAAGAGTCCAGGCTAGTTTATTCCACCGATGGTGGGCGGGTTACGCAAACCGCTACTGCTGAAGTATTGGTAACGGATGGTGTTGTGCGTATCCGTCGAGAAACTAAAGGTCGCAAGGGTAAAGGCGTTACCACTCTAACTGGCTTTTCTCTCTCTGAGACTGATCTAAAACTGTTGGCCAAGCAGTTAAAGCAAAAATGCTCTACGGGTGGAACGGTGAAAGATGGCATTATTGAAATTCAGGGCGACCATCGAGAAATACTTAGGGTCGAATTAGAAAAACGCGGTCACAGGGCTAAATTAGCGGGAGGCTAAGGTGTCACAAGAAAAACTAACAAAGCCCTATGGAAGTTGGCCGTCGTCGATTAGTGCCGAACTCATTACTCGTGCGGCGCCAGGTATTAGCAGCGTTCAATGTCATAGTGAGACGCTGTTTTGGGTGGAGAGTCGCCCCTGGGAAGCCGGTCGCAGTGTCATCATGTGCAAACGCGCCGACGGTACAATTAGTGATCTACTGCCCGAACCTTTTAGTCACAATAGTAAGGTCCATGAATATGGCGGTACAGCCTATACAGTGACAGGGAATATACTCTATTTTGTCAATGGACCGGACCAACGTATTTACGCTCTGGACCTGAACGTGAAGAGCATGCCTGTGGCGCTAACGCCGCTAGGACCCTGGCGTTTTGCTGACCTTATTGTTGATACGCGTAACGAACGTATCATCGCGGTCTGTGAGAAACATGGTGAGAGTCATGAACCTGAAAACTACCTCGCCAGCATTAGTCTCTGCACTGACAATACCGATATCGAACCAATAGCCTGGGGTGCAGACTTTTATGCCTATCCACGCCTGAGTCCAGATCAAAAAGAGCTCTGCTGGGTTCAGTGGGATCACCCCCATATGCCATGGGACAACACTCAGCTTTATCTTGCGAGCAACGTCAGTGAGACACTGGCGGATGTAAAAGTCATCGCCGGTGAAAATTTGGATGAGGCCATTTTCCAGCCTCAATGGTCTCCCGATGGAGAGCTATATTTTGTTTCGGACCGCAATAATTGGTGGAATATTTGTCGATTTACGCAAGGTAACCGAGAAACGGTAATTGAGGCTTCCAGCGAGTTTGCTACACCTTTGTGGCAACTGGGGATGAGTACTTATTGTTTTCTTAATGCACAGACAATTGGCTGTATTTGGACCAACGATGGAGTTTGGCATACCGGCACTATCGATCTATCCAGTGGGCATTTAGTTCCTTTTGATTGCAATTACACCAGCATGAGTAGTGTCTGCAGTTATAAAGGAGCACTATGTATGGTGGCAGGCGCGGCTGCTATTCCCGGTGAATTGGTCTCGATAGATCAGTTGTCAGGGTCCACAGTCATTTATGCTCCCGCATCACTCTCGGTAGACACCAAGGAGCTATCACAACCTCAATCAATTCTTTTTTCAAGTGCTGAGAACGCGCAAGTTCATGCCTTTTTTTATCCGCCAACCAGCGCTCACTACTGTGCTGAAGAGAGTGAACTGCCGCTGGTAATCGCCATGTGTCATGGTGGCCCTACTGGTGCAACAGACAGCGGTCTAAATCTTAAAGTTCAATACTGGACTAATCGCGGTTTTGCCGTGGTGGACATTAACTATAGAGGTAGTACCGGTTTTGGACGAAATTACCGTCAAGGTCTTGTCAATGCATGGGGTGTGGCTGATGTTGAGGATACCCAATACGCCCTAAGTCATCTCGCAAAAAAAGGCAAGATCGACGCTGATCGCTGTATTATTCGTGGCGGTAGCGCTGGCGGATATACGGTCCTCTCTGCACTGACCTTCACTGATACCTTTAAGGCGGGTGCCAGTCTCTATGGGATCGGTGATTTAGAAACACTTGCCACTGATACTCATAAATTTGAGTCACGATACCTGGACAGTCTAATTGGACCTTACCCCGAGCGTAAAGATATTTACAAGGCTCGTTCACCCATCCACCATGCTGAGGGGCTCAACTGCCCAGTCATTTTTTTGCAGGGTCTTGAAGATAAGGTGGTACCCCCCAATCAAGCTGAGATGATGGTCGACATACTGCAAGACAAAGGAATCAAGGTAGCTCATGTGACCTTCGCGGATGAGGGTCATGGGTTTCGTAAAGCCGCTAATATTATTCGAGCCATGGAGTCAGAATTAAGCTTCTATAAAGAAGTATTTGATCTTGCCGGAGCACCGTAAACAGATGTCACGATATCGACCGCCAGGTCCCAAAAGTTCTCCGTATATTACCGCTGAGGGCGCTGCAGGTATTCGGGCAGAAATTCGCCAACTGTGGAAAGTTGAACGCCCCGAGGTTACTCAGGTTGTCCATGAAGCCGCTAAAAATGGTGATCGTTCAGAAAACGGCGATTATATCTATGGTAAGCGTCGTCTTCGTGAAATTGATAGTCGAGTAAGATATCTAACCAAACGACTTGAAGACGCGAAAATTATCGAAGACAAACCCAGAGATCCGTCGATGGTGTTCTTCTCAGCCTGGGTTACAGTGGAAGACCAGGACAGCGTTGAGCAAATAACCTATCGCTTGGTCGGGTCAGATGAAATTGATGCCAGTCAAAATTGGATAAGTATTGATTCACCCATAGCCAGAGCACTCGTAGGAAAATCAGTCGATGATGAAATCACGGTAAAAACGCCCTCAGGAGAGCGCTTTTTAGTGGTAACAGCCATTAAATACTAGGGTGAAAGCCTAGAAATACCCCAGTCATGCTCTTGGCGTTGAAACGAAAATCGGTCATGCAATCGATTCTCCCCGCCCTGCCAAAATTCAAATTCTTCGGGTACGACTCTAAACCCGCTCCAAAATTCTGGAACAGTAATGTTGCCTGAAGAGAATTGCCGCTTAACGGCCTCGAACTGAGCTTCCAAAACAGAGCGTGACGCTATTGGACTACTCTGTTGAGAGGCCCAGGCGGCTAGCTGACTGGATAATGGTCGACTATAAAAATAGTCACTGACCTCCGACTCAGGCAGCGCCTCTGCCCGTCCACCTATGATGACCTGCCGATCTAACTGTAACCAGGGAAACTGCAGACTAACATGAGGGTTAGCTGCAATATCAGTCGCTTTACGACTTCCTAAATTGGTATAAAACACGAAACCGCGCTCATCAAAACCTTTTAGTAGCACCATTCGCTGCCAAGGCTTTCCGCCTTCACCGACCGTGGCAACGCTCATTGCAGTAGGATCAATAATGTCGGCTTCAATAGCCTGATCCATCCACAGTGAAAACTGAGTGAAAGGGTTCTCGTGCAGACTATTGCGCGACAGTGTCCCATAGTCATATTCACGGCGGTTGTCTTTAAGACTCATAGTAAAATCCGTGGTCAAATAAGTTACATATTACTAATAGATTGCCCGCCATCGACCGGTAATGCAACACCATGTAAATAAGATCCGGCATCGCTGGCCAATAGTAAAAAGGGACCGGTTATCTCATCCATCTCACCAGCGCGTCTAGCGGGTGAAGAACTTAGAAACTTTTGGCTTTCAGGTGAGGCAAAAGCAGCCTCTGTCATTTCAGTCAAAAAATAGCCTGGGCACAACGCATTAACACGGACGCCCTTGCCGGCCCACTCCACCGCAAGTGCTTTTGTCAGCTGAATCACGGCTGCCTTTGAGACAGAATAACTAGACTGCCCGAAGCTCACACGTAAACCCAGTATAGATGCAGTATTAACAATAGCACCACCAACACCCGCTGAAATCATTCGTTTAGCGGCTTGTTGTGCAACCAACCAAACACCTTTCAGGTTGGTATCCATCATATGATCCCAACTTGACTCATCAATTTTGAGCGCACTTCGCATGTCCGCAACCCCAGCATTGTTGGCAACCAGAGTAATAGTCCCAAATGCGGCTTCTCCTTGGTTAAAGGCAGCCTCAATAGAGTCAGCACTGGTGACATCCATGGCGACAGCTACGGCTTCTCCACCAGCGGCATTAATCTCAGACACCAACGACTCAAGACGATCAACGCGACGGGCCGCTACCACGACTTTCGCCCCTCTTGCAGCCAATATTTTAGCAAAATGTACGCCAAACCCACTGGATGCTCCTGTCACCATCGCTACTTTGCCACTTACATCAAATTCTGAAGTCATTTTTACTATCCTTAATTAATTAAAAAATTAGCCGTAGGTTATAAATTTTTCCATCTCATTACTCTCAAAGTGAGCAATGTTATTGAAACTAGTCAGATTCATTTTTTTTTGATTAAAAAAGAAATGACTGATCGCTGTATTTTTGTACTGCAAGTTGAGATCAAATACATTTTCGTCCGGTATTTCAAGCACCATTCCGACGAATGTACTAATCGAACCCCCTGATCCTATGGCCAATATTTTATTCCCCTCGTCGGCCATAGATTTGATTTGATTATGAGCATCGGCCACTCGAGCTTTAAATTCGACCCATGTCTCTGCCACTCCAGGAATACTATCGGACGTCCAGGCCGTAAGTATTTGCCGCAACAAACGATAGAAATTCTTTTTATCGCTTGGGTCTGCGGTTATTTTTTGAAAAAGAGAATTGTCTCCGTTGCTTTTACCGTACGCCTCCGTCAATTCGTCAAAGTTATACTCATTGAGCCCCGGTAACACCAGACGATCACTGCCATCGATGCCCAAACCGTCACATATGCCATCCATTGTTTGATGGTGGCGATGCATGTCTCCAACAATTAGTTGATCAAAGGTCATATTTCGTCGCTTAAAGTACTCACCTAAAAGGCGTGATTGCTGATGCCCTAAATCTGAAAGCTGATCATAGTTTGCAGACCCAAATGAAGCCTGTGCGTGCCGAACCAGATGAAGCTCACTCATAAGCGATCCTGTGTGGGGGATTGTTATACTTTTAAAGACCAGTATTTAAACGCAAAAAACCGTCGATAGATAGGTGTAGTAACGCTATACAGACTATATCTAAAGACTAAAATGTTAATTTAGACAGTAAAACAACCCTCTCACCTCGGTTTTTCAGGTGGCTATGAAGTCAGTAACTTTCACTGCTTAAAGCTACCTTTGGTTTTATCCTCGTGCCCAATGGCTTCGCTTTTCTTAAAATTTTCGATTCCCAGCAAATCCAACGCAAATAAACTATAAAAATGAATAACTTAGGCGTATACTCCGCGGCCTCTAAACCGGGGCCTAAAAAACCCAAGCCACAGGTAATTTAATGTCATCCACTGACTTCGCTGAACTGGGTATTTCTGCCCCCGTACTCAAAGCCGTCCAACAACTTGGCTATGAGCAACCCTCCCCAGTCCAGGCTCAGAGTATCCCCATACTGCTTGAGGGAAAAAATTTACTCGGTACGGCTCAAACCGGTACCGGAAAAACCGCTGCCTTCGCGTTGCCGTTTTTAAGTATGCTTGATGAAAAGCAAAAAACACCTCAAATTCTGGTACTGACACCCACAAGAGAGCTAGCGATTCAGGTGGCCGAAGCTTTTCAAAGCTATGCCAAGTTTATTAAAGGGTTTCATGTTTTACCCATCTACGGCGGCGCCGACATTGGCGGTCAGTTGCGTGGTCTTAAGCGAGGCGCACAGGTTGTTGTAGGTACTCCGGGTCGAATGTTAGACCATTTACGCCGTCGTAGCCTTGATCTCAGTGAAGTCAAAGGTCTCATTCTTGACGAAGCTGATGAAATGTTGCGTATGGGATTTATCGACGATGTCGAGACCATACTATCTAAAACACCTGATAACTGTCAGCGAGCACTATTCTCAGCCACCATGCCTCCCGCTATTCGGCGCGTTAGCCAGAAATATTTGGGCGATGCTGAGACCGTTAACATCCAGAATAAAACCAAAACCGTTGAGCGGATTGAGCAACAGTATGTAACCTGTAAGAGCCACCAGAAAATGGATGCTCTTACCAGGGTGCTTGAAGTAGAAGCCTTTGACGGTATGATTATCTTCGTGCGTACCAAATCATCAACCGTTGATATTGCCGAACGTCTTGAAGCTCGAGGGTTCTCATCAGCAGCACTAAATGGTGATCTCAGCCAAGCCTTGCGAGAACGCACGATCAATCGACTCAAGAAAGGGCAGGTCGATATTGTTGTTGCCACGGATGTCGCTGCACGTGGATTAGATGTTGAGCGGATTAGTCACGTCATTAACTTCGATGTTCCTTATGATAATGAATCCTACGTTCACCGTATTGGCCGAACCGGCCGCGCTGGACGTGACGGTAAGGCGATATTATTTATTACGCCTAAAGAAAACCGTATGTTGCGCTCTATCGAGAAATCGACGCGTCAAGTCATCAAGCCAATGGCAATGCCTAGTAATGAAGAAGTCAGTGGTCAGCGAATACAGCAGTTTACTGAACAACTCATGAAGACTATGGCGCTGCCTAAACTCGACAAATTCCGTTCGCTAATCCAACAATTAGCCGATGAAAACGAGTTAGATATGGGCGACATTGCCGCGGCTTTAGTCTTTGAAAATCAAAAAGAAAGACCTCTCTTTCCAAAGCTTGAGACAATTGTAGCGCCAAGTAGCCGCGATCGTGATGGCGACTCAGGACGAGATCGTAATAGAGATCGCGGTGATAGAAACAAAGACCGCGGCGATAGAAATAAAGACCGTGGTGAGCGCAAAGAACATCGTGGCCAGCGCACAGAGAACCGTGATACACGTGGCGACCAGCGTAACGAACGTGCAGAGCGAGCGCCTCGCGAAGCAAGAGCAAAGGATGCTGACGCTAACCGTGATGGCGTTCCAATGATCACTTATCGTATAGAGGTTGGCAACAATGACAAGATTACACCCAGTAATATTGTCGGCGCTATAGCCAATGAAGCTGATATCGAAAGTCGTTTTATTGGTGAGATCAAGCTCCATGATGAATACAGCACGGTAGATTTACCACAGGGTATGCCCGCTGAACTGTTAAATCACTTGAAAAAAGTACGTGTATGCGCAAAACCAATGCAAATCAGCGTTCTAAATGGAGAGAGTTCTGGCCCAGACGGTGCCAGCTACGCCACTAAATCGAGGTCTGAGCCTAGAGCCCCAAGAAACCGTGACTTTGATGACGGTGATAAAAAGACCCTGTCTAGAAACGTAAAAAACAAGCGTACCGCTGAGGAACCTAAGCCACCGAGGCCGGTATTTAAAGGTAAAAGCAAAACTGATGATGGAAGCTTTAGCAAAAGCCCCAAAGAAAGGCGTGTAGCAAAAGACAAACCTGTTGCTGATGGCAGCGCTCCTCTCAAAAAGAAAAAGACCTACACCAAGAAGCCTAAGCGCTCGTAATGAGGTGATCGATGCTGGCTAGTTGGTTTATAACGGCTTCAGCATCGATCAGGTTTATCCGATAAAACTCTTCCGCCATTGGCGCCACACTACACGATTCTGGCAGTGAATCCCTGTTATCACAGCTAAGTTGCAAGCGAGGAATAAACACAAACTGTAGCCACTGGCTAAAAGACATTTTATCAATAGCGAATGGCTCAGTACTTACTAAGTCTTTTGGTGTCATGTCTTGGGTAGCCCACTGCTGTTTGATAACGAGCTCTGCCTCTAAATCCCTCAAAAGAAGCTGAAGTTGGGCATAGATGTCCATCATTTGTTCAACAACGCTTTAATGACCAATTTCCCGCCTGAACGGCGGTAATGAATTAAGCAACTGTGACCCATATCGCTTGGTGATCAAGCGCTTGTCTAAAATGGTCACCGTCCCAGTATCGGACTCTGTGCGCAACAGACGCCCAGCGGCCTGAATCAACCGCAAAGAGGCCAATGGAAGCGAAATATCAAAAAAAGAGTTGCCACCACGAGACTCAATCCACTCAGCAAGAGCCTGCTGCAAGGGATCATTGGGAACAGCAAACGGTAGCTTGGCAATTACCACGTGGCGACAATAATCACCAGGTAGGTCGACACCTTCGGAAAAACTAGCAAGACCCAGTAAGACGCTGGTGCGCCCCTGATCAATGCGCTCTTTATGTAGTCTCACCATTTCTCTATTAGAGTACTGGCCCTGCATTAAAATCATCTTTGCTAAATCATTAGGAAGCTCATCAAAAACCTGTTCCATCTGTTTTTTAGAGGAAAATAATACTAGAGTTCCGGCCTTGTCTTCAATCATAGACTCTAAATTTTGAACAATATAATCGGTATGTTCCTCGGCTTTATTACCCTCTACAGCATCCGCTGGCACTCGCACTGTTGCCGCTTTAGCATAGTCAAAGGCGCCTGCAACCGACAAAAAATGCGCAGAATCGGGAATACCTGTTTCTCTTTGCAGAGTACTGAAGTTTCCAAGTGATCTTAGTGTTGCAGAGGTCACTACCGCTGCATAACAGTTGCCCCAAAGACTATCACGAAGAATTTCTGCAGCTTGAATGGGGCTCGCATTGACTGAAATATCGACATTTCCACCAGAGGTATCTTCGGTTTTTAGCCAGCATGCCATCGGGATAGAATCTTGCTTTAGCTCTCGATGTAATCTATCCCAAAGAGATACAAGCCTTTCTGCACCGGAAAGCCAGGTGCCTACCTGCTGATAAAATAATTCAATATCAGGTATCGCCACTGAATATTGTTTGTCACTGAGCGCCTCGCTTAAGGTATCTTCTAAGACCTCAAGACGACCCAGCCAACCACTGGTTTGCAATGTTATTTGCGCGGCTATATCACGAATAGTGACACCGACATCACCATGCTCAAATCGAAATCGTCCCTCATAATCATCTGAGCTGTCTAACTGCTCTTTTAGAAGTGGATACGCTATGGACAGTAATTCGCTAATTTTCCCCGCTTCTCGCTCAATGCGAGGTAGCTGTTCCACCAAGCCTGTATCTTTGGCGAAAATGGGAGCCTGACCCTTACACTGCTTTGGAATTCGCTCCAACCAAGCCAGAGTGCTATTAATACGGCATTCAGCCCCAAAATGTCTAATTGCAGTATCACCGAGTCGATGACCCTCATCGCAAATATAGATGCAATCTTCTGGCGGAGGTAATATAGCGCCACCTCCCAAAGCAAGATCTGCCATTACTAAGTCATGGTTAGCAACAATAACTTCGCTCTCTTCGATATCGCCACGCGCCTTAAAAAACGGACACTGATTAACAAAACGACATCGCCTGCCAGTACACTGTCGCCGATCAACCGTTAACGCACTCCACTCCATGTCTTTGATGTGGGTAGCCCAAGAGTCGCGGTCTCCATTCCAAGAGCCGTCCTCAAGTGCATCCCACATCTCGCGATAAAGAATCTCTGTTTGAGCATTTGGATTAAACTGCTGATCATTTTCGAACAAAAAGACCCCAGCATCTTTAGCCTTAAGAGAATCAAGGTACTGCTCCATTCTCAGATTACAGGCATAGCGCCCGCGACCCTTTACGAGCGCACAGCTATAATCCCAGTCACAGGATTCTAAAAGTTCAGGGATATCTTTGTTGATTAATTGCTCTTGCAGGGCAATGGTGCCCGTAGATACAACTACGGTCTTTTTCAGAGCTCTGGCGATAGGCAGTGCGGCTATCAGGTAACCCACCGTCTTACCGGTACCAGTACCTGCCTCTATGACCGCCAAGCGCTTGTCAGGATCATCATTACTAAGACTATTAGCAATGGCAGCGACCATCTGCTTTTGCCCGAGTCTTGGACTAAGTTCGCGATTATTTAAAAATTGCCGATAACCCTGTTGAATCGTATCTTTAACATCAGAATCTAACAAAAGTTAAAGCCCCTGAGTCTGAGAAAAATAACGCAACTGACTATCCACGGGCGCAGCATAAGCAGCAATAGCAATGGACTGGTGACCTTCAGGCATTTGTTTAATTCGAGTCTCAAAGCGGAGTATAGCTCCAGCCCAATCTTCCTCCGGCCATTGCTTTTCTAAGGTATCAAGTACCTCTTGATCAACACTGTCAGAGTGCATTTTCCAGGCAATAATATTAGTTGGAAACAACCTGTAGTTGAGATGAATCTGGCGGTCTATTTCAGCGGCCAACAAATCAGCACTCTCGTATTTATCGGTCACTGGTTCACCAAAAGTCACCTGAATACGCCCTTTATAATCGACGAACCCTTTTTGAATACTGTCTAAATCTTCAAAGGGATCTTTGGTGTAAGTCATGCCGTTCTGTTGGGCGTAAAGCTCACTGGCTTTATCGCTATCACAGGGATCATACTCATAAGAAATTGACACTGGGATCACATTTAGTTCGCCTATCGCGGCAGCAAATGACTGCTCAGGGTTTCTGGATAACGCAAGCATCTTCAATAGCGCCGTCTCTGTTTTATCTTTTCCATCCTTAGCCCGGCCCTCGGCCTGAGCAATCCAGATAGATACCTCCTCTTGACTCACGCTATGACGAATGTAGCGGGATAGCTTTTTTAGTGCTTCTAGCTTTTCTCTACGACCAGACAAAGAACGTTTCACAATAAAACTGCGATTAACCCTCATAAGATCGGAGGCGAAAGGTTTACTCAGTAAGTTATCACCAATGGCAATACGTACCGTATTTCGACCTACCGATGTTAGACCTAAACAGATAATGGCTGGATCCAGAGCTATGTCACGGTGGTTGCTCATGAACAAATAAGCACGATCTGAATCAAGACCCTCTAAACCGGAAAACGTATAGCACTCAGTACTTTTTTGTAATACATCGACAAGGCGGTTTGTCATATGATGCTGGAAGTCGCTAATGGTCGACACATTTTTAGTCAATTTACGTAAACTACGACGTAAAAGAGGGCGAGCCAGTAAGTTAAAAATTCCAGGTAATATTTTGGTAAGGACAGGGAATTGGCGTGATAACAACAAATTCATCATTTCTGAATCGGCAATTAGCCGGGCCAATGCTGCTGGCACTTCACTATCGTTAAACGGACGAATATCGTCAAAATCATTCATTATGTCAGTCGACTAATAATTATTGTTATTTAGGGTGTGATGCGGTTCTGACGGGCATTGTACCAGCGAACTTCATAGGCAAAATCATCTACCTTATCGGCCACATCCAGCACTAGGGCAAACAAAGCCATGCGCACTAAGACACCATTGTCTGTCTGCCGAAAAATAGCTAGATTTGGGTTATTATCTAAGTCGCTGTCTAACTCATTAGCATCGGCTCGGGAGTCTCTCGGCAACGGATGCATGATAACCGTATTGGGCTGACAGTATTGAGTATAAATAGCTTGATTAAGACGAAATTTACCGCGATAAAGATCAGCTTCTTGCTTACTTTCGAATCGTTCTTCCTGAATGCGCGTAGAGTAGACAATATCAACAGCAGCAATGCTCTGAGTCAGTTCATGAGAGATACTCACATCGACCCCAGCAGCACGCATTGACTCCACAATTGCATCAGGTAACGCCAGTTCTTTGGGTGAAACTAGCACCACTTTAATATTTTTATACAACGATAAGAGCTTACCGAGCGAATGTACCGTACGCCCATGGCGGAGATCACCAATCATAGCGACACTTAAGCCATTTATATCACGTCCTTTGTCAGCCATTTCTTTACGAATGGTGTAAAGATCTAACAGCGCTTGAGTGGGGTGCTCGTTAGCACCATCACCGCCATTTAATACCGGCACACGACTCGACGCTGCAAAGTCTGCTACAGAACCTGGCTGAGGGTGGCGCATACATATAACGTCACTAAAGCCGGACAACACTCTCGCAGTATCTTGTAAGGACTCGCCCTTGACCAATGCAGAGTTTTCAAACCCAGCGGTCTCACGCACTTCACCACCCAGAAGGTTAAATGCAGACCCAAAGCTGACCCGCGTTCGGGTGCTTGCTTCGAAAAACATATTACCCAAAATCGCTCCTTCCAGAACTCTAGTCACTCGCTTGCGCAAAGCATAGGGCTCCATGTTATCGGCCACCGTAAAAACGCGATCGACATCTTCGCGCTGAAATTGGCTGATAGACAGAATATGTGCGCCGGTAAAGTTCAAGGGTTAACCTCGGTGCAATAAATGAGTATGGGGGATTTTAGCCTGTTTCGCCTCTGCACTCTAGTTTGATAGTGAAAATTCGCTATCAACCTGTAAAGTCCAGTGTTTCAGGGCATCAAGAATGGTCGCTTTTTGCAAGGAGAGGTCTCCCGCGGCTAACAATTGCTCAACTTCAGCCAACAGAGCATTAACCGTTAAATAGCCAGAACCCTCGTCATGTAACCGCCAGCGGCAAGTCTCTAACCAAACAGCCTTTTCCGCAACGGACAGAGAATCAGGGAAATAGCGGGCACGATAACTAAACAGTAACTGATTATAACGTTCATCTGAAAAATGAAATTGTTGCTTTTTAAAACCTTCACTAGTAGTGTTTCTCACCTCATCCAGCAAATAACGATCATTATTAGGTAAAAAACCATCATAAAGCTGCTGTTCAGCTTCGGGTTTTTTAGCAAACGTACGCTCGGCAAATACCGCATGAAGTTTATCGCGCAAATCTACCTGATTGAGCCTACGCCAATGCTCTTCACACTGCTCAACGTTGATATTCAGGCGTTTGGCTGCCGCGGTATCGATGAGCTTATGTGTGGTCACAACAGGGGCCTTATTGATGTGCACAACCTTAAGTGGGATACGCTGCTCACCGGCAGATAATTGATCGGCGGCAGTAAAGACTCGACGGGTAATGTCATCCGCATTCAGAGTTAACAAAGGTTCCGGGTCAGCCGATAAATCCACACAAATAATACCATTGCTATTAGTTGGGTGTATTGCCAGGGGCATCATTATTGCGCCATACATGTTGTCGCTTGAGAGCATTCCAGAGATATGAAAGAAAGGTTTGCGATGCGTTAAATCAAGCATTTCAGCGACCCTCTTTTTACTGCGATGATTCACAACATAATCAAACAATCGTGGGTGTTTTTGTTTCACCAACTTAGCCATGGCAATGGTCGCCGTAACGTCTGATAAGGCATCATGAGCAGCCTCATGAGCAATACCATTAGCTGCAGTGAGATGCTCTAACTTAAAACTTGGCCTCCCAGGTTCATGGTCTGTCCACTCTATACCCTCAGGACGCAGTGCCCGAGTCAGTCGCAACATATCCAAAATGTCCCAGCGAGAATTACCGTTCTTCCACTCTCTTTGATAAGGATCATAGAAATTTCTGTACAGGCAATAGCGGCTAACTTCATCATCAAAGCGTATGCTGTTATAGCCGACCCCACAGGTACCCGGCAGTGATAATTGCCGATGTATAGCATCAATAAACTCAGGCTCAGGAAGACCATCCTGCATTGCTAACTGGGGGGTAATGCCGGTTATCAAACAGGCTTGGGGAGAGGGCAAAATATCTTTTGCTGGCTGGCAATAAATAACCAGTGGCTCACCAAGAGGATTGAGGTCCTCATCGGTACGCAAGCCCGCAAACTGCGACGGCCGATCTTTGGATGGGTCGACCCCGAAGGTTTCATAATCATGCCAGTAAAAAGTGTTAGCCATAGCGTCACACGTAACTCATGTTGGTGATCCGGTAAAGGGCCCTATCGAGGGGTCTTTAAGGCTTAGGTATTACTCCCTCAGGGACAACAATTGGCGAAGGCTCAACGATTCGTTGATCTAAATCATAGAGTTTCTGAGTAGTTTGTCGTCTAAAACTGTCCATTGCTGCAATGGCATCAGCATTATCTGACTGCGCTCGATTAGTTTTCGCTAAAGACGCTTTTAACTGATTAATTTGGTCGACATAGTCACGTAAATTCTGGTTAGCCGTGTTTAATTCCTCAGTCAGCGTCAGATAGTTTAGCCCTACATCACTCACCGTAGCTCTATCTTTTTTAACCTTCTCACCTAAGGATTGAACCGATTTTTCAAGGGTGAGTCGCTGCTTTGCCAAAAATGCGATATCTTTTTTATTATCGGAGATCTTTGTTTTGTTAATATCATTGGTGACACCCCAAAGCTTTCTAATTTCGCTCCAGTGCTTCTTAAGCTCATCACTATGTTTACTAATATTAATCTGCATAGCCACGCCCGATTGCGTGACTGACTCATCAGTACTGCTCAACCGCGATTCAAGTAACTCGAAGCGAGCCTGCAGAGTTTCATGCTTGGTTGATAGCTGTTGATACTCAGACCAACCAAAAAAACCTGCTCCGATCAAACCAAAAAACGTCAGTAACACCAGCCACCTCATAGACCCGGACAGCCCATTAGCGCCCGCGCGTGATGTCGCGCTTGTTTTTGAATTTGCCTGATCAGCGCGTTTATCGGAAGTCGTGCGCCCAATCATATCGTCTCGTTCAGCGACAATCGGCGATCTTGGTTTTTTATCCATGGTAACTATTAGTTCCTTGTTATCCGCTTTAGATTTAATACAACCACTCTACAGGCAATTATACGCTGTTATTGGCCATGATATAAAAACATCAGGCATAAAAAAACCGGTGCCTGTCAACAAACACCGGTTTTAACTATCATTTCAGGCTTTATAGAAAGTTAAGAGCACCAATCATCACAGCAGTCAGTGCCAAGCTTGAGCCAATCACGCCTTTCACAGTCGTCATAGGACCCTGCTTACCCTTAAGACCATTAACTTCTAATGCGAGGATAATAACTAAAGCCACGATCAGTCCGGTTCCGCCAACAGCAGTGCCGTAACCGTGTCCTGGGTAGTGTGGGCCGGCAAACATGCCAAATAACATTGGTGCCGAAAATAATGTGTTGGTACGTGACGCAAGCAATGCCTTGGCGCCGGCAGCAGCTTTATCGCCACCTTCAACAATCCCCAGCGCTATTTTTTGAGCGGGCCAAATAATCATCCAAACATTAGCCGCCATTAAGGTGCCCATGGTCGCGCCAACCACTATATAGTTATTGAGTTGACCGTAGCCATGCACCATGCCTAACAAAATAATACCCGTCACGAAGGTCCACATAGCACCCCATCGGAACCACCAAAGAGCACTGGGCGCTAATTTCGCTTTGGCATCAGCTAAACCTTCCGCTGTAGCCTGTTTAAAATAACCACCTTGCACAAAGTTAAAGTAGTAAAGCATTCCAATCCAAGTGATGCCAAACAAAACGTGGCCCCAGCGAGTCAGTAAATTAATAAATTCCATGGTCATCAGTGCATCCTCAAAAGTTAATACCCTTACAGGTCATGTGAGTATTATAGCGTTATTAGATTTTTTTATTGGATTAATTGCGATATTCAATCTAATAAAAAATAGATATTAAGCAATCTTATGCACACATTGGAGCATAGCTTTATTTAAGGCAAAAAAAACCCCGCAACACAGTGCGGGGTTTTTGTTCAGACTAAGCTTACATCATGCCGCCCATACCACCCATACCACCCATACCGCCCATGCCGCCCATATCAGGCATGCCGCCAGCAGCGCCACCTTCTTCAGCAGCATCAGCAACCATAGCTTCGGTAGTGATCATTAAACCGGCAATAGAGGCCGCCGCTTGCAACGCAGTACGCGTTACCTTAGCTGGGTCAAGAATACCCATATCGATCATGTCGCCGTACTCTCCAGAACCCGCATTGTAGCCAAAGTTACCAGAACCCTGCTTAACCTTGTCAACAACCACAGACCCTTCTTCACCGGCATTCTCTACGATTTGACGCAAAGGTGCTTCCATAGCGCGCAGAGCAATTCCGACACCAACCGTCTGATCGCTATTGTCGCCTTCAAGATGTGCAATTTTCTGAAGTACACGAATCAGAGCAACACCACCACCAGCAACCACGCCTTCTTCTACCGCTGCACGTGTTGCGTGCAATGCGTCTTCAACGCGCGCTTTCTTTTCTTTCATCTCGATTTCAGTCGTTGCACCAACCTTAATAACCGCAACACCGCCAGCTAACTTAGCAACACGCTCTTGAAGCTTCTCACGATCATAATCAGAGCTAGTCTCTTCGATTTGCGCACGGATTTGATTAACACGACTCTCAATTGAAGAATGCTCTCCGGCGCCATCAACGATAGTAGTGTTTTCTTTAGTCATGCTAATGCGTTTGGCTGTACCTAAATGCTCAAGAGTAGCGCCTTCAAGGTCAAGACCCACTTCCTCTGAGATTACGGTTCCGCCAGTCAAGATAGCGATATCTTCTAACATCGCCTTACGACGATCACCAAAGCCCGGCGCTTTACACGCAGAAACCTTAACGATACCGCGAAGATTATTGACCACTAATGTTGCCAGCGCTTCACCTTCTACATCTTCGGCGATAATCATTAATGGCTTGCCTGCTTTAGCCACAGCTTCTAATAGTGGCAAAAGCTCACGGATATTAGAGATTTTTTTGTCAGCCAACAGAATCAGAGGGCTCTCTTGCTCGGCACTCATGCTCTCTTGGTTATTGATAAAGTAGGGTGATAAATAACCACGATCGAACTGCATACCTTCAACGATATCAAGTTCATTTTCTAGGCCGCTACCTTCTTCTACAGTAATGACGCCTTCTTTACCGACTTTGCCCATTGCTTCAGCAATAATGTCACCAATGTGGCTGTCGCTGTTAGCAGAGATAGTACCGACTTGTGCAATTTCTTTGTTATCGGCACAAGGCTTAGCAATCGCGGCAATTTCAGCAGTCGCTGCAATCACTGCTTTATCAATACCACGCTTGAGGTCCATTGGGTTCATACCCGCAGCAACCGACTTCAATCCTTCTTGAATGATTGTTTGAGCCAACACTGTAGCTGTAGTAGTTCCATCGCCCGCATCATCAGATGCTTTAGATGCAACCTCTTTAACCATCTGTGCGCCCATGTTCTCGAACTTGTCTTTTAGTTCGATTTCCTTGGCTACCGAAACACCATCTTTAGTCACTGTAGGTGCACCAAAAGACTTATCCAGAACCACGTTACGGCCCTTTGGCCCCAAGGTCACTTTTACTGCGTTTGACAAAATATTAACGCCATCAAGCATCCCTTGACGCGCGCTGTTGCCGAATTTCACTTCTTTAGCTGCCATGATCTTTTCCTTCCAAATTCTGTTTCAAAAAATTCAATTAAAATTTAAGCTTCAAGAACAGCTTTAATATCGCTTTCGCTGAGGATGATAAGCTCTTCACCATCAACATCAATTTTGTCGTTGCCTGCATACTGACCAAACACAACAGTATCGCCAACTTTGACATCTACAGCACGCACATCGCCATTGTCTAGAATACGGCCGCTGCCGACAGCAACAACTTCACCTTGGTTAGGCTTTTCTTGAGCAGAGCCCGGCAATAAAATGCCACCTGCAGTCGTTTGTTCTTCTTCCTCGCGACGAACGATAACTCGGTCGTGTAATGGGCGAATCTTCATAGTTTTTTCTCCAGTTAATCTGTCTACAGTAGTCGAGTTAACTTGCGACGCATATTGCTTCACAACTGTTAATCTATATGGTGACGCAACATTTGTTTTTCAAGGGCACCACGCCAATTTTTTTCAACAAGTTATGCTTTTAATCTAAGTCTTTTCGTTCCCAAGCCTCACCTTCGATGGTCTCTCCATCTTTACTCCCTCTAGATTGGGCGCCTGGCTGTCCCATCCCCGCTTGAAATCCTGCACCTTGCGAACCCATTACAAGCATATTTTTCATAATACGTGTCGCCACCATTACTCTGATAGGTGGTATCAGTCCAGCAAAGCCGATAATGTCGGTTACAAATCCAGGAGTCAGTAACAACGCACCGGAGACTGCCAAAATAATACCTTCAGCAATTTCAGTTGTCGGCAGTTCACCCCCCTGTAACTTTTGTCGACCCTTCCAGAGTGTTGCAAAACCTTGTTCCCTTAAAAGCCCTGCACCCGCAACAGCCGTCAGTAACACTAAGCCAATGGTTGGCAGCGCACCAATTTGACTGCCCACAGTGATTAACAGCCACATCTCTGCAATGGGCATCAGAACAAACAACAGTAATAGATATCTCACAACGTTCTCCTTTAACTCTTTCTGTTCTTAGTATTGGGGTAGTTTGTACTATTTCAACATCTGACTGAATAGCGTAATCTAAAGGCATGGACAATATGACCTCGCAACAACGTCTTTATAGCATTATTCAGCAGATCCCTGCAGGCTACGTAGCAACCTATGGCCAAGTAGCTGAATTAGCCGGACTCCCGGGCTGTGCAAGAATGGTCGGAAGAACACTAAGTCAATTGCCCAGTGACAGTCAGTTACCCTGGCATCGAGTTATTGGCGCATCGGGTAAAATTAGTTTGCCGGTAAACACAGAGTCGTTCTCTACACAAAGAAACCGTTTAGTCTCAGAAGGTGTGCAGATGAACGGTATCTGTATTAGCTTAAAAACATATCAGTGGCGACCATAGTGTTTATTGATCATTAGATTCGCGTGTTGACTGACTAAGATCAGGCTCTGATTGCCGCACTGAACTCACAATAAACCCACGTCGCCATAGCACCCACAATAACAACATACCTGGAATCGCGGCTATGATCGTGAAACCCCAAAAGCCTACCCAACCCAATCCATTAGCCAGAAGCCCTGCGGGTGCTGCTAGCCATGTTCTACCGACAGCTGCAAATGACGTAAGCAGAGCGAACTGGGTCGCTGTATACGCTAAGTTAGATAGCCCTGATAGATAGGTCACAAAAACAGTTAAACCTATACCACTGGTAAAGTTTTCAGTACCCACTGCGATGCCTAGCATCATCGGATCATGGCCCACTACCGCCAACAGCATAAATAACACGTTACTAAGCATCATCATGAGGCCAGACAATAGTAAAGCTCTTCCCATACCTAACCATGCTATAAACGGTGCACCCACAGCCGCCCCCGCAATAAGAGCCCAGAATCCCACCAACTTATTAACAGTAATGAACTCAGTATCAGTAAATCCAAGCTCAACAATCATGGGGTTGAGCATGCCTTGACCCATTGCATCACCGACTTTATAAACCAGTACGAACAATAAAATTAACAGCGCGCCGTCCCGGCTTAAAAACTCTCTAAATGGGTTGGCAACCGTTTGCTTTACCCATCCACCAAAACTCTGGCCAGCTAAACGAACATGTCGTTCAACGAAGTTACCTGGGCCCGCATAAAGTGCACCCACCGCAGCAGGCAACACACAAAAACCGGTCAATCCGTATGCCAAGGCCCACCCATAGGACATACCTTCATTGGAGGCTAACCAGATTGTGCCTATACCGGCAATAAGATTGCCCGTGCGATAACCAAATTGGTTCATGGCAGTACCATGAGGCAATTCCT